>Ga0080064_1001591_pt1 | contig 44722 bp, 40 predicted proteins | sample Subgrocontami54m_FD_69260 | JGI IMG/M metagenome (GOLD analysis project Ga0080064, IMG submission 69260) | Subsurface groundwater microbial communities from S. Glens Falls, New York, USA - GMW46 contaminated, 5.4 m (SPADES assembly) (version 2) ...
TCCCCCTACCTCGCCGGCCGCAACGCCGTCCTCGAAGCCCTCCGCGCCGGCCGCCGCGTCCGCCGCATCATCGTAGACGCCACCCTCCGCGAATCCGACCCCGCCCTCCGTGACGTCCTCAAAACCGCAACCGCCGCCCGCATCCCCATCGAGCGCGCACCACGCACCCACCTCAACGCCGTCCATCCCCGCCACCAGGGTGTCCTAGCCGAAGTCGAAGACTTCAACTACACCCCCTTCGCCACCCTCAAGGAGCGCGTGCGCGCTGAGGGCCCGTCCGCGCTCGTTCTAGTCCTGGATGAGCTCCAGGACCCTCAGAACCTCGGCACCCTTCTCAGAACGGCTCTAGCCGTCGGTGTAACGGGCGTGGTGCTGCCCGAGCGGCGCGCGGCCGGCGTGAACCCCACAGTGGTACGCAGCTCCGCAGGTGCAGTGGAGCACCTCGCCATCAGCCAGGTCCCCAACCTCGCCCGCGCGCTGGCAGACCTAAAGGAGGCGGGCGCTTGGGTGTTAGGCCTCGACGCCGAGGGCCCCGAATCCTACGATCAAGTTGACGTAACTGGCCCCATCGTCGTCGTCGTCGGCTCCGAGGGCCGCGGCCTCCGCAGGCTCGTCCGCGAGACCTGCGACTTCATCGTCCGCCTCCCCATGAAAGGCCCCACCGAGTCCCTAAACGCCGCCGTCGCCGGCTCCATCGTCCTCTACCACATCTTCCGCACCCGCGATCACCACGATGTCAGTTAGCTCGTACCCGCCAGCACGCGACTGCCATCTGCGGCACGGTTGTCCGTAAGCACTTGAGCACCAGGCGGGAGGGCCAACTCCTCGGCGCGGTCTGCCGGAGCCACTGCGACAATGAAGCACCGCCCCAGCCCTTGTGCAAGTCTCTGCAGCGTATCTACCGACGGGTTGTGCTCTCCTAACTCCAGCCGAGCGATGTGAGGCTGCGGCATTCCCAATTGCTTGGCCAGCGCCCGCTGGCTCAAGCCATGCTCAGCGCGATAGCGAATTACCGCTATGGCAACCGCTCGGGCAAGCGCGGTTCGGTCCCAGTGCTCCCGAGTTGCCGGGTCCTTTCGAAAGCGCTCTTCTTGCAATGCTTTGGTGTTGATCAACTCGTCCTGCATGATGCTCAACTCTCTCTCGTCTCGTAGGTCGCCAGGCGCTCTGTTGCCCGGTGTACGGCGGCCTGGAAGCCTCTTGGATCGACCTTGGCCTCTGGCCCGAACGCCCCGATGACCATCACGCCGCCGATGTGCCGATAAAACGCACGCCAACGGCTGCGGCCAGCTCGCGGCCGCAGTTCGCGCAATCGGTCCGCACCTTTCACAGCACTACTGTGGGGGTAGCCGAGTTGCTCTGCCAGCGCCTCCAGCTTAGCGATGGCATTGTCCATCGCCTCCTGCTCGCGCCCCGGTAGGCCTCGATACTCTTCGGCCGCGGCGGCGTGGGCGAGCACTTCCATACCCCGAATGATACCATCTATGGTATCTACCGGCAGCCTCCACCCCCTGTCCCCCCTGGCCGTGCCCGAACGGAAGCCTCGGAGCTACCCGCTCTGCGAGAGGCGTAGATCGAGGAGTACCATAAGCTCAACGTTTGATCTCGGTGCCGTTGGACGATGAGCCCTTGACCGAAGGGGACCGGGAGGCTCTCGACGAGGCAAGAGACGACCTAGCGGCGGGCCGGCTGGTTTCGCATGGCGAAGCCCGCCGACGGCTGCTCGGGCCTCCGTGAGCTGTCATGCCGTCCGCTATCGCGGAACTGCCCGACCGGCGAATCACCTTCCGCCCTCTGGCGGCGATAGAGTTCGAGCTTCAATTCCTGATCCCTCAGCTCGTTCGCGCGGCCGGGAGAAAGCACCTCCCAGGCGGCAAGAATCGCGCCTAAACCTGCCGCGACGTGGTGGACCAAGTGAATCGGTGGGCCGAGGCCGAACGCCTCGACCCCGTCCAGTGCTTCCATGGCGCTCAGACGGACCCAGGCTACGGCGGCCTGAGCCGCCTCGCTAGAGGCTCAGCGAGGCGAAGAGCTCGTCCGTGGCGAGACGGAATCCGGGAAGCAGGTCGTCGAGTTCGATCGCGTCGCTTCCACTTCGGGTGAGGGGAAGCGCACCCGGGCGAAATACGATGACGGAGCGGTCATCGGCGTCGACGAGCAGGGCGGCAGCGGCCCCATTTTCGACAAACCAGGTGCAGCGTCTGATCAGCGCATTGACACGCTGCCCGGGAGAGACGATCTCCACGGCGATATCCGGCGCCTCGATGAAGTCGTCCGCAACTTCGCCGTTGGCCGTGCGAGGGATCCGCGCCCAGGCGAAGACGGATACGTCGGGCACATATGATCGTCCGCGGAGGGTTACGCGGAGCTCGGGAAAAGCATAGGCAATCTTGTCAGGAACCGTGAAGCGGTTGAAGCGTTCGGAGACTTCACGCTGCAAGACGCTGTGGCGCCCTCTTGGAGACACTTTTTGGCTGACGACTCCTTCCTCATACTCGAGGGCCGGTTTCTCCTCGGGGAGCGCGAGGAACTCATCCAGCGTCAGTCGCCGCTCTGCAATTACCATCGCCATGGGCCTCCGCTCGAATGTTAGCAGACGCCGTGTGTTCCTCGAGCGCCGCGCAGAGGCCGGCTCCTCGATCGGCTGCGAGATCGCCGGAGGCGCGCCGACTACGAGGACGCGATAGGTCGCGCCCGACCGCTCGCCGAGGCGGCCCTCGCCGACGGCAACCGCGTCTTGGAGAAGCTCTCACTCCTCTGGGCGGCGGGGGCAATCCCGCCCAGACCTGCCGCGCCGTCTATCGCACCCGCGATTACCACGATAGCATTTAGCTCGTACCCGCCAGCACGCGACTGCCATCTGCGGCCACCGGGCAACTGAACCCCGGCTCCGGCTACACGAGCGTCTGAATGTGGTGCTCCGTGAGGAGCCGATCGAGCGCGGTGGTCAGCTCGCGGGGGAACACGTCGCCCAGGTCGACCCCCTCGCCGATGTCGAGCAGCTCGATTCCTCGAATCCATCTTGATCTCCATCAAGTGCTTCCTCCCTCATCGTCATGCCAATAGGAGGTAATGATCATGATGCCGGTCCCGATGGACTCGTCATCGGCCACCACGCTGAGGATGTGTCCGTCGATGTCTCCCCGAAACACGTGCCCCCGCTTGCCTCGGGCTCGAGGAAGCGAGAGGTGTGCCCTCTCTTCCGCTATACGCTGCTAGCCCTTCACCAGGCGTCGATGGATGCCAGTCTACCAAGGGGGCGTCACGGGTTAGCAACGCTCGGGCAACCCGGGATCGCGTACCGGCACGCGCAGGGCTAGCTGGTGTCATGGGCTGAGGGCGGACCCCAACCCCCAACCCCAGCTCCCCAACCTCCTACCGGCAGCTCCAGTTATTCGGCGCCAACTGCAGCCCCGCCTGGCGTGGATCGGCGTAAAGTGAAAGACGAAGCGGTCGTGGTGCTTCAGCCAGGCCTCGACTAACGATCGTCCGGACGCCTCGGTTCAATGAGACCCTCATTACCGACGAGAGGGACAGCGTGCCGGTGCCGGCGCCGCCCGCCTCCGAGCCGCCGACGGCCATGTCTGGAGAACATTGGGAAGTCGACGCGCCCGAGCGCTGAGCCAAAGCCCGCCACGGGCGCCATGAGCCAACTGCCAGTAAGACGGATCGCCGCAGCTACACGTCGCCGTCCTCTGACCAGCGCTATGGAAACGCTCAGATAGAGATCACGCAGGACGAATCGAAGCGCCAAAGCTTCGTTGTCTGCCGCCGGCATGTCGGGCGCTCCAGCCCGTGCCTCGCGGACCGTGCCCAGAACGAACGAAGGCACGGGCTGAGCATTTTCAGGCTCGGCGAGCTGCGCAACGTCTGGCGACGCTGTCGTTCCAGCAGAGACAGGGCTCTCTGGGATGCGCGGTCCTGTGTGAAGCTCAGACGAAGGCAACGGCTGCTCGGGGCCGTCGGTCTCTCCTTCAGCCCGCGAGCGAGCCCGGATGATCGCCGCCGCCAATGGACCCGGAGACTTCAGCCGCTCGTCACTCACGTTCGCAGTCTTCCCAAGAGTGCTGAATGGCTCGCGACCCGGTCATGAGTGGGACGAGACAAGGCGCAAACGTCGCTGGCAGCTGGCCCGTCACGGGAGGCGACTCGCATAGTGACTCGCATAGTTATTGGAAGCCTCTTTTGCCATCACCTACCAACGAGCCCAACACACTCGAGCCCAACACACTCGAGCCCAACACACTCGAGCCCAACACACTCGAGCCCAACACACTTTGTAGCCCGCTATGGCGCATCGTACCATTCCTGCCCGCAACTTTTCTGGTACAGCCGCTACTCTCAAGAACCACTAGTCCGTGAACCGTCAGGTTGTTGTATACTTATCCCCCTCAGCAAGCAACAAATTCCCTTCGGATGAATGAGATTATGGAAGGAACGGTCGACGAGGTAACCGTGGTCAGGTGCGAAACGCTCTTCAGCGACCAGCGGGGTCTCATGGTGCGACTCTCCTTTGGGGATCGGAGACCGCGCTCGTTGATAGAGCGGGAACAGTGGCGAGGGCTGCTCGATCGCGAAACGCGCTCCTTCTGTGACGCTCACGTCGCCGGGTCGCACGGCTCAATTGAAGAATCACCCACCGTAATCGGGCCGAATCTTCAAGCAGCCAGAGTCGAGGTATTTGTTGATACCCGGCACGAGTTCTCGCGACTACTGTGGCTGACATGGCCAGCACGAGAATGACTGTGGTTCGAGGAGCCAGGTCATTCCTCATGCTCTAGATCTATGATCTCACCATCCTGGCAACCTAGCGGCGTGCTTACTTTGATCGGGTTTAGTGTCCTCGGCCTGCTTAGCCTCTGGGCGATGATCCGACTCGAACCGACGCCACGTACTGAACTGGCCGTTTGGCTGCTCCTCATGGCGATCTTCGCGGTCTTGATCATTTGGGAGTTGAAGACCGGATGTTTCTTGGGATTCAACCCCGGATGTTGAGTTGATTTGAGTTACCAGTCTTCCGCTCCGCTGGTCCTACAAAGGAGCGAAGCAATGTCTGGAACTGGAGAAAGACCGCATTGCCTAAGGGAACCAATCTCGCCTACCGTATAGAGGGCGGCCACCCGGTTATCGGGGAAATCACGTGCTTGGGCGCCAAGAATTTCGTCACCAAAGCGATGGTTGCCGCCGTTCTCGGCGATACCCCAACGACCCTGACAAATGTGCCACCCATCGGCGACACCGAGATTACGTCCGAGATGCTGATGTCCGTCGGAGTCACGGTCCGGTACCCGCCCGGTGCGACCATGACAGTCGATCCGTCTACGATTCGCTCAGCCAACGTGCCAACCCCGCATTCGGGAAGCAACCGCATCCCGATTCTTCTGCTCGGAGCTCTGCTCCACCGGTGGAGCGAAGTATTTGTGCCCGTGCTCGGGGGTTGTGAGATCGGTGCGCGTGGTGTGGATTTTCATCTCATGGCCATCCGTCAGTTCGGTGGCCATGTTGAGGAAACGGAAGACGGGTTCTTTGCCCGGCGCACCGAGCGCCTCCATGGAGCTCACGTACACCTGCCTTATCCGAGTGTTGGGGCCACGGAGACAAGCCTATACCTCGGAGTGCTGGCACGGGGACGCACGGTCATCTCCAACGCCGCGATTGAGCCGGAAATTCTCGAGCTCGTTACGATGCTGCGTTCGATGGGGGCAATCATTTTCACCACGGCGAACCGTGAGATTCGCATTGACGGCGTGGAAAGACTATCGGGTACCCGCATGCAGATATTGGGCGATCGGATCGAGGCAGCTTCGTGGGCCTGTCTTGCATGCGCCTCAGACGGAGATATCACGGTACACGGTATTCGCCCCGACACACTTGGGAATTTTCTTTCTTACTATCAGCTAGCTGGCGGTGGAGTCGACTTAAAGGGACCCGAGAGTCTTCGCTTCTATCGCCGTGGACCAAACCGGCACGCAATCATCGAGACCGACGTCTACCCCGGCTTTTCGACGGATTGGCAGCAGCCATTTGCCGTCCTGCTAACACAGGCGGACGGGGTCTCCGTGATTCACGAGACGGTGTATGAAGATCGGTTCGGCTATTTGAAGACCCTAACTAAACTGGGCGCAAAGGCACAGTTGACGACGCATTGTTTAGGTGGGCTCTCGTGCCGCTATGCCGACCGAGGCTACGAGCACAGCGCCATTATCACAGGACCCACGCCCTTTCACGCGGCGGATTCGATTGCCATTCCCGATTTGCGGGCCGGTTTGGCCTACGTGATCGCCGCCGCAGTTGCGCACGGCACGACTGTAGTGACGGGCGCCGCTTTTCTCGAACGTGGCTACGGGAACATCGTTCCGCGCCTCGCCGCGATGAATCTTCGGATTCAGCAGCTCGAGATTCCATGAATTGGTGGTCGCTCATCGGCAGCTCCAATTGTCTGGCACGAGCTGGAGGCCTGTGGAGTCTGGTGCAACCTGGAAAAGTAGCAGTACACGATGCGACTGGTCGGGTTGGATTTCCTGAGCATTGTCCTGCACGTAGCTGCTCTCGAAACGAGCCAGGGTTGAGTCGTAGAAATCGCTCGCCCTCGGATCGGCCATGTCGTACACCCTGCCGCTGTTGTCGCGGAGCTGTGTCGTGAGGAAGACGTTTTGCGCAGCAGTCCCATTGTTCGTCATATCGGCCAGGATGACGACGTAGTCCCCCCCGGCATCACTGGCGAATGCTACGCTAAGGTCAAACCGTGCCCCGTTCTTGCACACCTGTAGCGTTTGACCGCGAAGCGCGTCCGTCCGAGTCCGCCAACTTCCTGAGGGCAAGGACACTTGCTGGCGAGGATCCCCCACTGGCACAGGGTTTACTCCCAACCCTGTCGGAACCTGGCTCCGGGTGGCCTCGGCCTTCTGCGCCTGGGCCGGAGCCAACGGTATGCGCACGATCGCGAGATCTGCAGCAGCGTTCAGGAAAAGAACGGACGCAGCCGCAAAGGCGACAACTCTAACAGGGAGCATTCTCGCGCGAGCGAGCAACCATCGCGCCTTTTCACCAGGTGCCATTTGCCTCCGCGGGAGTGTCCGGCCAACATGAGGGCCAGCCTGAGATGGAGTGTCTTCTGCCGCGCGGATTTGTGCCGGCGCAGCACCAATCCGCCCGAACCTATTCGGTCCCGTCGCGTCTGCCACTGTACCAGTGCCCTCCAACGTTGGAGAGTCGACCACCGTGGAATCGGCCACTCGATTTGTGGCTGCCGCCGCGGCAGCGAGCCGCTCACCCAGGCCCGCCGTGCGAACGCCGAAACGGCGCCCCGGGATCGGGGCCGTCCCCGTCGCTCGTCCCGTATCCTGTGCCTCCCCGTATCCAGTCTCGTGGGAGGGTCCGGTGGTTGGGGATGGGATGCTGCGGTCTGGAGCAATCCGATCGGGGTCAGCAGCGGAGTGTGCGCGCGTAACCGGTAATTCGCTGCTGCGCGGCGCCGGGGTCTCGGCAGCCGATGGAGGTTGGTCCGAGTGCTGTGGCGAAAAGGGTGTAGGTCTGCCTAGGATTGCGGCCTCGCGCGCGAGCAGCACGTCGAGCTCAGCCTGTCTTTCATCGACTGCCGCTCGAGACAGCTCGATACGAAACTGTTGTGTCCTCAGGTCTGCCGCGGCCCCCCGAGAAGTTTCCTGCGCTAGGATCTGCTCGATGTACGCAATCTCTGCCCGAAGTTCGTTGATGCGAAGGACAATCGACCGTAGCTCACCGCGGTGAGCTAAGCGCAGTAGGACATTTGACATCTAGACGGGTCCACCATGCGGAAGTTCCATAAATTTCGTAACGTTTTTAGTATATCGATCTAGCTGATGGCTGCTTCGTCTCGCTCACCGGAGGTCCGGCCGGTGTCCGCCTCCACGGGTGCTCCATATGAAGTAGCATGACCCTTGCTTTCCGGGCACCGGCGCGTCACGGAATGAGACCCGCCGGTCGTGTCCTAACTGCCTGGTCGCCGCGCAGCGACCGATGTATCCAAGCGAAAGGCGGGAAGTTTCTATTGCGCACACTTGTGACGGGGGCTGGCGGAATGTTGGGAAGTGCGCTCGTCCCGGCCCTTGCCGAGGCGGGCCATCACGTCTTTCCCACGGATCTTCGCGCTCCTCGAGGGTCTTTACCGGAATCCACAACTCCAATCCTGCGGATCCGCTCCGCGGGTTTCTCTTATCCGCTTGGGCGCCTTGACGTTCGATTGCCTCACCACATCAACGATTGGATCGACCGTGTTCAACCGGATCTGGTCGTGCACCTCGCCGCCGAAACCGACGTCGATCGCTGTGAGCTCGACCCAAAGCACGCACACGCCACCAATGCTGAGGGCGCCTTGCACGTCGCCTCGGCGTGCCGTGCCGCTGGTCTGCCATTGGCCTACATCAGCACAGCCGGTGTATTTGACGGAGAGAAGGACGAGCCGTACACCGAGGTTGATCCTGCGCATCCAATCAACGTCTACGGGCGTTCTAAGCTTGATGGCGAGCAGCATGTTCTCTCGCTCGTCGAGCGTTCCTATGTCGTACGCGCCGGCTGGATGGTGGGCGGCGGTGATCGGGACCACAAATTCGTAGCGAAGATCCTCTCGCAGCTTCGAGCTGGAGCCACGACTCTGTATGCCGTTGGCGACCGCTGGGGCACTCCCACGTACGCGCCTGACTTTGCCCGTTGCTTCGGTCACATGGTGGCCGGCAAACACTACGGTCTCTACCACATGGCGTGTCTTGGGAAGGGAACGCGGTATCATGTTGCCCGGGAAATTCTGCGGATCTTAGGTCGCGACGGTGACGTGCAGCTTGTGGAGGTCCAGTCGGAATTCTTCCGCGACAGATTTCCCGCGCCGCGGCCCCGGTCTGAGATGATGCGGAACGATGGCCTCACTCGCCTTGGGTTGAATAGGATGCGCCCCTGGGAGGAGTCACTGCGCGAATACTTGATTACCAGCTTCCCCGAGCTGTGTACCGCCCGCGCAGAAAGCGGTGCAAGCTAAAGAGGGCAGCCGGCCCAGCGTGGGTATTGTTCGCTTGGATAATCTGGCGTGTAGGTCCTAGCGCGAAAGCATCTATTGACCTTTTAGTTGCGGCGCGGATACTATTGGGCTGTCAACAGGAGATCGTGGTTGGTGCACCTGCCCTAGTGGGCTATCTGTTTGGGGCGATCGGCCAGAGGAAGGAGAAAGCATGCGCATCTCGACAATCGTTGCCTCGCTAGTGCTCGTTCTCATGATGAGTTTGTCCCCGGCGACCAGTACCTTCGCAGCGGATTCTCCAGGATCAACGGTGGGCGCCCAGGCGCAGGGCGGAAGGAACGCGACCATCAGGACGAGTTCGGGCGCTCCACTACTGACATGGAGTCCCACTACACCGCCGACCGGGATTGTCGGCTACCAGATTCCATCTGTGGCTGGATTCCCGTTCGCCAGCGCCGAGGTGCTCCCATCTCCGGCGGGTAATGTGCTCTCCCCGGCGACAACACAATTCACCGATAACCGTTCCCAGACCCAAAACGTCTATTGCTACTCTGTTGGCGTCGTTACTGGTAACCCAGCTTCGATCGTCGCGAACAGCGATGTGCTTTGCCAACGGCCGGGCACAGCCACGACCAACGTTCCCGGCGTCGCCTCGTCACTTGTGAAGTCCGTGGCGGGATCGGTGACGCTGTCCAGCACCCAGACCAATAGCGCGTCGCTCTCATGGACGAATTCCATATTCGGCGCGCCCACTAACTACGTAGTGACAGCGACCGATCCGACGAACTTCGCTCCGCCGCTGAGTGCGACGTTGCCAGGGTCGTCGCTCGGGACTGGTCCATTTGACACTCAGGGTCGGACATACTGCTACCGAGTTACGGCTGTCCATAGCTCGCTTCCCGGCATTTCGACACCGAATCCGAGCTTGTCACAGGATCAGGTGTGCCTGATCCCAGGACTGTCAACGCTCCAACCCGGTGCCACGTCCGCGTCACTCGGCCAGGCCACGCAGACCCTCCGCCAGGCCATCGCGAACGAGCCTAAGGGCAAATAAGGAGCGCATGTAAGATGTACGTGATGCCGGCAGGCGGCGGTGCACTCCGCCGCGGGTTGACAGGGACGATCCTCGCGGTTACCGTTGTGCAGATCCTCGCCGCGTGCCAGGCGCCACCGCGAACTTTGGCCCCTGGTACCACCGACCAGCCTGCCGGCATCATTAATGTGGCGCCCGGAGCGTTCGCGAACGACGCTGGTCGCTCCCGGTTCGTGAACACGGTACAGGTCAAGCGCGGGCTCCTTCGGGACGCTGTCACAATGACGGGGGCGGTGGTCCCGGGGCGATCCACCCAGTTGACTTTCTCCACGAGCGGTACCGTATCTGCCGTGCGCGTCCTCCCCGGCGACGTGGTGCGACGTGACGAGGTGCTGATCGAGATTTCGCTCGACCCGATCGCGCTGCAGACAGCGCGCACGCAGGCCGACCTGGCCGAGGTGACGTATGAGTCGCAGAGGGCGAAGGTAGAGACCCTGCGTCAGGGCGGCGGACCAGACACCGTCGCGGCGGCTCAGGCTGCCGTGACCCACGCGGAGACGTCGTTCCGAAAGGCGGAGCAAACGCGAGCCGCGAGTGGCCAGGTTGACACGCCGGACGTCGCACTTCTTCGCATTGCCGCGCAGCAGGCGCAGGATGACGCGGCCGCGGCACGAACGAACCTGCAACGTGCACGGAGCCTCGCGAGCGCCGAGCTCAACACCGCTGCGAGCGCCGTTCAGGCGGCGCAGCGGAAGCTCGATGTGGCCAACGCAGCGGTGGACCAGGCTGCCGCCGTTCAGAGCGATCCGTCGGCCGCTCAGGCGGTCTCGCTTCAGGAGATCCGCGTCAGACAGGCGCAGGCAGACCTGGACAGTGCCCGAGCCAATGAGCAACGGCTGCGCCGCACAGCTCAGCAGACCCTCGACCTTGCCAAAGCGAGCGAGGCCAATGTGCGTCAGACCGCAAAGGACGCAGTCGACGATGCGCGCGCGGCGGAGCAGCGCGCGCGAGAGATCGCCGCCGCTCAGCTCGAACAGGCGAAGGCCGCCGAGCAGGCTGGGACCGGCGCCGCAGCCGCGTCCTCGAATGCAGCGCAGAGTAGCGCGAGGCCCCAGCAGATCGTTGTTGACCCCAACGCTGCATCTCCAGCACCGGGGGGGGCGAACACGAGACGCGTCACGGAGCTTCAGGGTCAGCAGGCGATAGCCCAGGCCGTCCAGAATTCGCGCGATGCTCAGGAACGAAACGCGTTCCAGGTGGCCAGCGCGGCCGCCGCTGTACGCACCGCCCAGGAGCAGGGGGATGGGCAAATCGCGACAGCCGTGGACGCCGCCCGGAGCGCTGAGCGAGCTGTCCAAACGGAGCAAGTGGCCTTGGACCAGCTCGTGGCCAAGCACAGCACCACGGACGCGACTACGGTCGTGGCGTTACAGCAGGCACGCCTCGCCAAGCAACAAGCGGAAGCCGACCTCGTCGATGCTCAGGCCGCCTATAGCCGGCTCCGTCAGGGCTTGACGACCGTAGATCCGCTCGCTGCTGAAGCTGCCGCCCGCAGCGCCGATCGAAAGTCCGACGCCGCGAACCGTCAATTGACGCAGGCAATCGCGGACCAGCCTGGAAAGGCCGAGCTCGCGGACCTGCAGGTGCGGGCAGCTCGCGCCGACCTTGCAGCAACGTTAGCAAAGGTGGACCAGCTTCAGCATGGAACGACTGCGAACGAGCTGCGCGTCGAACAGCAGCGCCTGGACCTGCTCGGAAAGCAGGTCGACATTGCCCGACGAGCCGCGCAGCCGACCGTAAATGTGATGGCGCCGTTCGACGGCACGGTAACGTTGGTTGGCGTGCGTGTCGGCGACCTCGTACAGCCCCGAGGACTGGCGGTTTCCGTCGCTGATCCGAATGGCCTCTCCGTCGTGGCAAGCGCTTCCCAGTACGATATCGCCAAGCTGAACAGAAGCATGCTGACCGAAGTGACGTTCCCGGGCCTCGGCGACACGGTCACCGCTGGGACCGTCGTCGGCCTTAGCGGCGCAGCGGTGACGGCTGCGGGAAGTGCAACGTCATCGCTGGCGACCGGTGCCAACGTGAATGACCAGCCAGGGATCTTCCCAGTGCAGATCGACTTGGCGAGTCAGCCGGAGGGTCTCCGAGTCGGCATGACCGCGTCTATCACCGTATCAGTACGAGAGCTTCGCGACGCGCTGTCGCTTCCAGCCGTGGCTGTGCGTACCGGCGATGGGCCGGCGCGCGTGACTTTGGTCAATGCCAGCGGCCAGTCGACGGAGGCGCCCGTCCAGGTTGGCGGGAGCTTTGGGTCCGACGTACAGATCACCAGTGGAGTAACGGAAGGCGACACGGTCGTCCTCCACACTCCATCGGTGCTCAACGCCGGGCGAGCAGCGGGGGCGCGGACAACGTTGCCGTAGCTCGATGGAAATCATTCAGTTCATACGTGCCATCTTACGGCGGTGGTGGGTGCTCGTCATTTGCGGGGTGGCAGGCCTCGTCGTGGCCTACAGCGTGAGTACTGCGGCGCCGAAGCGATACGAATCGACCGTGACGTTGCAGCTGAACTCATCGGCGCGTGGGGGACTCTTGCCCTTCATGGGCGCCGCTGGAGGAGGGGCCGCAACGGGCCTTGCCGCCTCGTATACGGAGGTGCTGCGTAGCCGCTCCTTCGCACAGGTCGTCATCGGTCAGTTGAACTTGAGCGTGGCGCCGGAAGAGATTAGCCGCGCCATCAGCGCGAGGCTGATTCCTAGCACGGACATCCTGCGGCTCACCGTGTCGTGGGATAACCCGCAAGATGCCCAGGGCCTCGCCGAGGCTGTCGCGGAATTGTTTATCAGCGAGAACCTCCGTCGCCAGCAAAACCAGCCGGGGGCGGAGTCCCAGCTATCCCAGATGGAGCAGATCGTTCGGGCGTACCCCGCCCGGCTTGAGGCGCTCCGTCAGCAGCGAGATCGGCTCGACCAGGCCGTCTCACGCGGGGACATGTCCCGCCTATCCGAGCTTGGAAGCCTTGATGCGCGCTTGGCAAGCATGGATTCGGCCTATGCGACGTTGCTCGTCTCGATCGAGCAGGCTCGAAGGCAGCTCGACACCGCATCCATTCTCGATAGCGCGAACCCCGCCCAGGCCGTCGGGCCGTTGGGCTTGGAGCGAGCATTGCCGATAGGCCTCTTCGCAGGCGTCGCCGCTGCCATACTACTGGCTATGTTTCTGGAGAGCCTCGACGATACGATTCGTTCGCCGGCTGATCTCGCGGATGCTGTAGAGAGCGGTCCGCTTGGCGTGATTGGCCGGGTACGCAGCAGTGGCTGGAGAGGGGAGTGGCGCCGCTCGGGTCTCGTGACGCTCCATGCGGCGGGGAGCGGGCCGGCGGAAGCGTTTCGGACGTTGCGTGCCAATCTCCGCTTTCTGGCGACGGAGGGGCCGCTTCGGACGCTGGTCGTCACGAGCGGCTCAGCCAATGAAGGGAAGACGCTGGTAGCCTCGAACATGGCTATCGCGTTCGCGCAGGCCGGCGACCGGGGGCTCTTGGTAGACGCTGACCTCCGCCGTCCTTCGATTCATGATTCATTTGGCATCAACAGTACGCCCGGGCTGTCAGGACTGTTGATGCAGCGGGAACCGGAGGCAGCTCGCAGTCGCGTTGCCGCGGCAGCGGCCGGGGGCGGCATCCGCCCTGTTAGCGCAAGGGAGGGCGTCGACGAAGGGCTGTCGCTGACGGGTGGCCGGACTCCGCTCCTTGGCCCTGTTCCTGAAGTCGTTTCCTCAGGTATTGATAACCTGTGGATCCTGCCAGCAGGGAGCGCGGTGCGCGACCCGACACGGCTGCTGGACTCCAGAGGGTTCTCGAGCCTCATCGAGGATCTTGGAAAGGGATGGGACGTCGTGATTTTTGATACCGCCCCGGTCGGTCCCGTCGCTGATACGCTGGCGGTGGCTGCGCGGTCCGACGCCACCCTCTTGGTCGCACGCTCCGATCGGACCCGACGCAACGTGATGGAAACGACGATCGATGCCTTGCGAAAGACGGGTCGACCCGTGCTTGGCGTGATCTTCAACGATTACAGCCCGGACGTATTCTCGAGGTACACGCCTTACTCGTCGTACTACCACTCCTACGGCTACACTGCGCACGGGAGTACCAGCGGCGATGGCCGCAATGGGCATTCGATCCACGACGGCTAAAGGAGCGGTGCCTTCTAATTCGACTGATTCGTTGCGCCCCAGCGATCCTATGGATGGGGTTGATCTTCTACGCCTCCAACCAGTCCGAGCTTCCTATCGACTCGCTGTCCATCGGTGGCTTGGGCCACGGTGTGGTCCACTTGGGAGAGTTCGCCGTGCTGGCTTTGTTTCTCGCTCTTGCGACTGGAGTCGGCCGGTGTGGGCTTGTGGTTGCGCTGCTCATTGCATCCTTCTATGCGATAATGGACGAATTCCATCAGTTGTTCGTTCCAGGCCGCCACGCCGGGGTTCCAGACGTGTTGCTGGACACGGTCGTAGCGGCGGTGACGCTCGCTTTGGTGCGGGTAGCTGCTATGAGGCGCCATGTGACTGAAGCGAGCCTGAAACCGAGGCGAGGTGGCTGAACGAGTCGCCGCCGTGGTAAAAGAACGTCGTATCATCACGGAACGGACCAAGCTGTACAGACTGTTTCGCGCTCGGTGGGTTTGTTGCATGGAAATTCCTTCCCTTGGCTCGCCGCGAAACAGCAACCCTCCCCCCCTGAGGGGGAGGGTTGGGGAGGGGGGTATCACCTCTCTGCAGTGCTGTCCAGCCATCCTGCAAAGGGGCGATCCTTAGGTGGACCACCGACCTCTCGGCGCGTCCGCCCGAATTCGCCCGAAGCTGTTCTCGCCTGCGTGGCGAGCTGCCTTCGCCGTCAGCGTTCGTCGTTATGCGCTCGCTGCTGTTGCGGACGCGCTCGTGGTCGTCAGTGCGTTCGTCGCTGCGCTGCTCGCCAGGTTCGACGGTGAGGTCCCCGCGCCTTCCCTCGAAGCGTTGGTTGTTTACCTTCCGTTCCTCGTGGCGCTCTATGTGGGCTGCAACATGGTGGGAGGGGTCTATTCGCGGAATTGGCGCTATGCTGCCATAGAGGATGCCGAATTCTTGATCGCGCCGGTGGCCGCGGCGACGCTGTTGCCCGTGGCCATCCTGTTTCTGGCCCCCGTATCGCGACCCGTGCCCATCAGCGTGTTCCTCCTCGCAGGCTTTCAGTGCTACCTGGGGATGCTCCTCCTCCGCGTTATCCCATCGCTGCAGCGAATGCACTGGCGCGGTTTCCTTCGCCGCGGCGGGGACGCACGAGAACGTGTCTTGGTGGTGGGCTCCGGCCGAAGAGCGCACGACCTGATCAACGAGCTGCAGCGCCGCAGCCAGAGGCGCCTTGCAGTGGGGGCTGTCACAGACGACCCCAACCACGAAAACTTGCGCCTCGGAACCACGAGAGTGCTGGGCCGCATCGAGGACCTGCCCGGTCTCGTGGAATCGCTCCGGGTAGACACCGTGGCAATCACCCTCCCGAGTGATCAGCGCGCCGAGGTTCGTCGCGTGGTCGACCTCTGTCTGAAGACTGACGCCCGTATCCGCATCCTGTCGGGCGGGCCAGGGGCGCTCGACGCCGCGGATGGCGCGGACCCCCTCCTGCGTATGGCCGAGGCCAGCGACTTTCTCGGCCGCCAGCCCGCGAACGCCGACATCGAGAGCTGTCGTTCGTACATCGCCGGAAAACAGGTCCTGATTACCGGCGCCGCCGGCTCGATCGGCTCCGAGCTGGCCCGCCAGGTCGCCCGGCTTGATCCGGCGCGACTCCTCCTGTTTGACATCAACGAGAGCGGCCTCTTCGATCTAGAGCAGGAGCTGCGCGACGAACGCTCAGCGCTCCCCCTGACGACCCTGGTCCGCAACATCGAAGACGCGCGCGCGTTGGCCGCGACCTTTCGCCTGGGCGTTGACGTCGTCTTCCATGCGGCGGCGTACAAGCATGTGTCCCTTATGGAGCAGCAGCCCGAGCAGGCGATCGTGACGAATGTGTTCGGGACGAGGAACCTGTTGGAGGCGGCCTCGGCCGCCCGGGTCGGGCGGTTCGTTTTTGTTTCCAGTGACAAAGCCGTGAACCCAAACAATGCCATGGGCGCCAGCAAGCGGATCGGCGAGGCCATCGTCCATGGCTTTGGTGCCGAGGCGCACATTGCCACCGCCGTGGTGCGCTTCGGCAACGTCCTCGGCAGCCGCGGCAGCGTGCTGCCGGTTTTTGAGCGCCAGATAAAACGGGGCGGCCCCGTGACCGTCACTCATCCGGACGTTCGGCGCTTCTTCATGACGATTCCTGAAGCGGTCATGCTGGTGATCCAGGCGGGCGCGCTCACCGGGGGCAACGATACATTTGTGCTGCGCATGGGCGAAGAGGTCCGCATCGATGACCTGGCGCGCAAGCTGATACGGCTGCGAGGCTTGCGCGTAGGGGAGGACGTAGAGATCACGTATACTCGGCTGCAGCCGGGCGAAAAGCTCGCCGAGGAATTGTCTTTTTCTGCTGAGGACGTGTGTGGAACGGTGCACCCGGACATCTTCCGCATCCGTGGGCCGTCCGCCTCGCCAGGCGCCGTGAAGGCCAGCCTCGAACGGTTTGAACGATTGCTGATGTGGGAATCTGGGCAGGCGGCCCGGGCAGCCCTCTTAGCTGAGGCAGCGACGCTCTTTCAGGAGTCCCCCGCCACTGGCGGCTGTGTGGATGGTAGGGCGGGCGGCGCGTGACGAGGAATACGATGAACCCTGGCAAGCCGATCGACGGCCGAGCCCCAATCGACGGCGAAGCCCCGATCGATGGCGAAGCCATGGAAGCCGCCGCATCCACTCGAGATCAAGAGCCTTCGGCGCGACAGGCGATGTATCGTTCGATGCTCCGGATTCGGCGGTTCGAGGAGGCGATCGGCGACTGTGTTGAGGGTGGTGAGATCATCGGCCCCGCGCACCTCTACATCGGCCAGGAGGCCGTTGCGGTTGGCGTCTGCTCCGCGATGCGGGCGGATGATTACATCTTCGGCGCCCACCGGTCGCACGGCCACTACCTGGCCAAAGGCGGCTCGATGCGCAAGCTGGCGGCCGAGATCTTTGGCCGGGCCACCGGATGCTCGCTGGGCCGCGGCGGCTCCATGCACATCATCGCCACAGAGGTTGGCCTGCTGGGAACCTCCGCCCTCGTCGGTGGCGGCTTTGGCCCCGGCGTAGGCACAGCGCTCGCCAGTCGATTGCGCGGGATCGATCGCGTCACGGTCATCTTTTTCGGCGATGGGGCAACGGAAGAGGGTATCTTCTTCGAGGCGCTCAACTTCGCGACGATTCAGCGCCTGGGCGTCGTTTTCGTGTGTGAGAACAATCTCTACTCGAGCCATCTGCCGCTCCTGGACAGGCAGCCCATCGAGACCCTCTATGAGCACGCCGCCGTGTATCGCATCCCCGCATTCCGCGTCGATGGTAACGACGTGCACCAGGTCCGGCCAGCGGTCGAGGAAGCCATCCGTCGCGCCCGAGCGGGGCTCGGGCCAACGTTTCTCGAGGCGCTCACGTACCGCTGGCGCGGCCACGTGGGTCCCAGCGACGACATCGACAAGGGGCTGCGCACCGCCGAGGAGCTGGCTACGTGGAAGGCCCGTTGCCCAATCGATGCCCTCGCGGCCGCTATGCGACGGGACGGAGCGTGGACCGCGGCAGAGCAGCAGCAGACCGTCCGGGAAGTGGGCGCCGAGGTGGCGGACGCCATCGATTTCGCGCGACGCAGCCCTCGACCTGATCCATCGGAGTTGATGCAGCATGTCTACGCAGATTGAAACGGGCCCCGCGCCGGGCGTGCTAATGGCTCCGGATCCCGGCTCGCGCTCCCTCGACTACGGGTCCGCTATGAGCGAGGCGTTCCAGCAGCTCATGGAGTGGGATCCGACGATGGTCGTCATCGGTCAGGGGCTTTATAGCCCCTGGTACGTCGGCAATAGCATGATGGGGCTCGAGCAGCGTTTTGGGAGCCAGCGGGTGATCGATTGCCCCGTCTCCGAGAGCGCCACGACCGGGGTGGCTATCGGAGCAGCCCTGGCCGGGGTGCGTGCTGTCATGGTTCATCCACGGATGGACTTCATGGTGTATGCCACAGACCCCATCTACAACCAGGCGGCCAAGGCCCACTACATGTTTGGCGGCCAGGTCAACGTCCCGGTCGTCATTCGCGGCATTATCAACCGTGGCAACGAGCAAGCCGCGCAACACGCGCAGGCGCTGCAGTCGATCTACATGCACATGCCGGGGCTGAAGGTCGTCATGCCGGCGACGCCCTACGACGCAAAGGGGCTGTTAGCCGCCAGCGTCCTGGACGAGAATCCGGTCATCTTCATCGACGATCGCTGGCTCTACTCGCTCACCGCCGCGGTGCCGGAAGAGCTGTACACCGTGCCTTTGGGCCGGGGCGCCGTCCGCCGGGTTGGCAGCGATGTCACGGTTGTCGCCACGTCATACATGACCGTGGAAGCGCTCGAGGCCGCCGAGATCCTCAGCGCGGATGGCATCGACGTCGAGGTGATCGATCCCCGGACGCTGAAGCCGCTCGACACCGACCTGATCTGCTCGTCGGTCGCCAGGACCGGTCGGCTCGTCGCCGCGGACGCCGCGTTCCCCATCTGCGGCGCGGCCTCCGAGATCGCCGCGCTCGTTGCGGAGCACGCATTCTTCGCCCTCAAAGCTCCAATCCAGCGGGTCACCCTGCCCGACGCCCCGGCCCCGTGCAGCACGTCGCTCGAGCAGGTGTACTTCCCGACGGAGGCGGATATTGTGGCCGCTGTGAGGCGCTGCCTCCTCCTACCGTAAAGATCGAGACTCGCCCCGTTCCGGCATGAAAGGCTAGGCGTAGGACCTGTGCGAGCCTGGTTGCTAAAAATCTCCGAGCCGATTCCCTTCACCTCCAACGTTAACAAGGGGCGGACAGCCATGCTCGCGGACGAGTTGGCCGCGCGGGGGCATGAGGTAGTGTGGTGGGTGAGCAGCTTCGACCATCAAAAGAAGCGCATGATTCTCCCGGACAATGTCGAGACCTCGCTCGGGCCATCAATCATGGCGAGGTCGGTCCGGGGAACTCCGTACAGGAATAACGTCTCTCTCCGCCGCTATCTTGATCACGGCATCATCGCGCGGAAATTCCGCGAGCGCGCCCCGCATCTTCTGCCGCCGGACGTCATCGTGGCGGCGATGCCAGATCACCAACTCGCCTGGGAGGCTGTCGCCTATGCGCGCAGGCGCAACATTCCCATCGTCGTCGACATTCGCGATCCGTGGCCCGACGCGATCCTCGATCGGGTACCGCCCGCGGTGGCGCCCCTTCTGCGGGCGGGACTCTTCCTCGACTTTCGCATGCTCGAGCGAACGCTGAAAAAGGCTGACGGCATCACGTCGATGGTAACTGATTGGCTGGAGTGGGGACTAGCCAAGGCAGGCAGGCGCCAGACCTGGAAAGACCGAGTCTTCTACATCGGAGCTCCGCGTGAGAACGGCATTTTGACAGGCGATGTTCCCCGAAGCCTCGCACCGATCTTTGAGCAGATAAGAGGAAAATTCGTCGTCGGGTTTATCAGCACGTTTAGCCAGGTCTACCAACCGTCGGTTATCGTTAAAGCTGCAAGACTCCTACGGGGCAGCCCTGAGCTCCGCGATCGGATCGCATTTCTCCTCGCCGGGGATGGCCAGTACTTCGCCGCGGTTCGCAAGGAAGCGCAGGGGCTCGACAACGTGTTTCTTCCAGGTTGGGTGAACCGGGAGGAGATGCAGGCGATTCACTCGATTTCCTCCGTCGGGATCGTACCCGGCAATCTGGTTACCGAGGCCTTTCCGAACAAGGCCTTCGGATACCTCAGCGCGGGGCTCCCGATCCTCACCTCAAACGATGGGGATTTGCCTCGGATGCTGGCCGAGTTCGACGCGGGATATCATTTCGAGCGCGGCAACGAGCGCCAGCTCGCGGAACTCATCGCGAAGATCGCGGCTTCGCCGGAACGAAGGGCGTCGATGGCGGCGAATGCTCAGCGGCTTTTCGACGAGAAGCTCTCCGCGGAGAGGATTTACGTATCCTTCGCCGACCATATCGAGGTCGTGGCGGGGCTTCGCCACACGCGGGAACACGAGGCTGATGGATCAAGTGGAGTCAAAATCCGATGCGCTACGTGACTGAAAGCGAGACCATGCATCTGAGAGACACCCTGGCGCGCTTGGACGAAGCTCACCGCACTGAAGAATGGACGCAGACAATGGTCCAGCGGAAGCGGGAGGAGGCAGAGTTCCACGATTGGACCCACGACCTCGACACTGAGAATCCAGAAGAGCTGCCAGGCTGGGAAAAAGAGCATCCCAACATGAAGTTCTACGCGGCCACTGTCGAGGCCGCTCAACACCGCGAAGCGTGGATCGCACGGCATGCCCCTGGCCATATCTTTGTGGATTACGCATGTGGGCGAGGAACCCTCGGCCTCATGGCCGCCAGGGCTGGCGCTGCGCTCTCCATCGGAATCGACGTCAGCCCGCTATCCGTCCAAACCGCTCGGCGGCGCGCCGCACAACAGGGCCTGGAGGGCAATACTTGCTTCCTCGTCACAGACTGCGAAAACACCGGTTTCCCGGACAATTCCGTCGACCGGGTTATCGCTGCCGGGTGCCTGCATCACTTGGACCTGAGCTATGCGCTCCCCGAGCTGCGGAGAATTCTCAAGCCGGGGGGCCGCATCTACGCAATTGAGGCTCTCGCTCACAACCCTGCCATCCAGCTTTACCGGCGCATGACCCCCCACCTGAGGACGGCCTTCGAAGTGGAGCACATCGTGTCGCTGCGCGACCTTCAGTTTGCACGCTACTTCTTTGACATGCAAAACGTGCGATATTTCCACCTCTTCTCTATCGCAACGACACCCCTTCGCAAGACGCGATGGTTCGGTGGGGCTCTAAGGGTTGCGAACGCGATCGACCGGATTGTCCTCAAAATCCCTCCCATCTCGTACATGGCCTGGAGTGTCTCCTTCGAGCTCGTGAAGAAAGAGGCTTCCTGAAGGATGCGACGCTGCCGATGCGTGCAGGCTGGCCGTGGCTCTTCTCAGGATGAACTCGCTTGAAAACATCCAGGACAATTCTCAATGTGGTCGGGGCGCGGCCCAACTTCATGAAGATGGCGCCCCTCATGCGGGCCTTCCGGCCATATCCGGCGATTCAGGCTCTTCTTGTCGATACCGGCCAGCACTACGATGCGAATATGTCCGCGGTCTTCTTTGAGGAGCTCGATATTCCGATGCCGGACCACGCTCTAAACGTCGGGAGCGGATCGCAGGCGGTTCAGACGGCGGCGATCATGGTGCGCTTCGAAGAGCTCTGCGAATCCCTGCGACCGGATGCCGTTGTGGTCGTCGGAGACGTCAACTCAACCCTGGCCTGCAGCCTCGTGGCGGCAAAACTCCACATTCCCGTTGCCCACGTCGAGGCCGGGCTCCGTAGTGGGGACAGAACCATGCCAGAGGAGATCAACCGCATCGTGACGGACACTCTGGCTTCCTGGTTGTTCACGCCTAGCCGCGATGCCGATGCAAACTTGCAGCGCGAGGGCATACCGGCAGACCGGGTCTTTCTCGTAGGCAATGTCATGATCGACAGTTTGCTCTACCACATGCCGGCCATTCGCCGCTCGAGACTGGTGCAGGATCTCGGCTTCCGCCCAGCACAGGGCGGACGGCCCGTCCCTTACGGCGTAGTAACTCTGCATCGTCCCTCGAACGTCGATTCCTGCGAATCGCTGGGCGAAGTACTCGGCTGCCTCGATCAAGTGCAGAAGACGACTCCGTTAGTATTTCCCGTTCATCCGAGGACCCGAGCGAATCTCGAGGCGTGCAAGCTCCTCCAGGCGTTCCACGACATGCGCCAGCTTCGGATGATCGAGCCGGCTGGCTACTTCGACTTCCTTGCCCTGGTGGCTTCGGCAGCATTCGTTCTCACGGATTCTGGTGGCATCCAGGAGGAAACAACCTATTTGAACGTGCCTTGCCTCACGCTTCGCCCGAGCACGGAGCGACCCATCACGGTCACAATGGGGACGAACCAACTGGTCCAACTCCATGAGGTTGCACAGTATGTCGAGTTGATACGCGAGGGTCGCTGGAAGTCCGCTTCTCCGATCGAATTCTGGGACGGAGGGGCTGCCGACCGCATTGTCAGAGTTCTCGCTGATGCCCTAACAGCGTAGCAGAAACTTTTGGCTACGCTGGGAATCCGCGTGCTAGCCAACGCCAAGCCGGACGATCCGTGCAGAAACACTCTCGGGGACTCCCGTCCCCAAGTCGACCGGCAGGGCGCCGCACGCATCGACGGCACTGCGGGCCTTGGTGACAACGTGATGGTAGTCGATCCCAGAGTGTGCCTGCATGATGACCGCGCAGTCGACCGCGGTCAGCAATTCGTCATCCAAGGGAACCGAATGCAAGCGGAACGGCCGGCGGCTCACGAAGTCAGAGTGGGCGGGGAACTCGGGCACAAATGGATCGTGGTAGACCACTTCGGCCCCATCGTCCAGGAGGGTCTCAATCAGCCGCTCGGCAGGTGAATTGCGAGCGTCGTCGATATCCTTCTTGAACGCCACGCCCAGGACGAGCACCTTCGCGCCTTGGATCCCCATCCCTTGCCGTCCCAGCGCGCTACGGACCAAATCGGCAACGTGATACGGCATCGCTTCGTTGACTGATGCCGCCAGTTGGATGAACCCAAGGCTGAGATCGTACTCACGGGCTGCACAGGCCAGATAGTACGGGTCGACGAGGATACAGTGGCCCCCGACGCCGCCCGACGGGTAGTGCGCGAGGAACCCAAATGGCTTTGTGCTCGCCGCGTCAATCACCTCCCAGGCATTGAGCCCCATACGTTCGCACAGCCTCCCGATCTCATTCGCCAGCGCGATGTTCACGAACCGGAAGCTGTTTTCGTAGCACTTGGTCAGCTCGGCCGCACTCGGGCTTGACGTCACCGTAACGGGAGCCCCGATGGCGCGGAACAGGCTGGCCGCGAGCTCTCCACAGACACCCGTCAGCCCACCCGCCACGGTCGGGATGTTCTCAACGGTGAACCTTGTGTCGCCCGGGTTGATTCTTTCCGGGACGTATGCAAGGTGGAAATCTACGCCCGCGCAGAGGCCACTGCGCTCCAGCACCGGTCGCAGGTACCGCTCGGTCGTGCCCGGGAAAGTTGTCGACTGCAACACAACCAACATCCCTGGCCTCAAATGGGCGGCTAGGCCCTCGCCAGCAGCAAGGATGCAGCTAATATCCGGCTGCTTCATCCGAGTCATCGGAGTGGGAACCGAGATGATCACTGCGTCCGCGTCAGCCAGGTCTTCATAGCTGCCGCTCGCACAGAAGCTCTGCGACGCAGCGAGTCGAGCGATCTCGCTCGACTCGACGTCGAGGGCGTAGCTGGCTCCAGAGCGCAGAGTCTCAATCTTCTTCTCGTCGGGGTCGATCCCGACGACGGCGAAACCAGCACGCGCCATGGCAACAGCAAGCGGAAGGCCCACGTAGCCGAGCCCGAGTACGGCCACCCGGGCCGTCCGTGCTTCGATCCGCCCCTCCAGATCCACCCGCCCGGGGTTTAGCGCATCGATTTGGACCATTCTGGCACGTTCCTCCTGCACCCGTTCGTGCCAATTCTACCCGAAGGCAGGCGCAACGTTGTCGCGCCGCCTGTCCGCCGGCAGCCAACGAGCTCGATTACAATCCTCTCAGCATCTATGGATTGGGAGGTGCCAGACGTGAGCCCTCCGCTCGTGTCGGTGATCACCCCCGCGTACAACCACGGCCGGTACATTGGGCGCGCGATTGATAGCATCTTGGGCCAGACATACCCGAATTGGGAGCTCATCATCGTCGACGATGGCTCGACGGACAATACGGCCGAGGTAGTCAAGGCCTACGACGACTCGCGTATCACCTACGTGTATCAAGAAAACCAGGGGGTGCGAAAGCTCGCGGGCACGATCAACAAGGGCTTGTGGAAGTCGAAGGGCGAGTTCGTTACGATGTTCGGCAGTGACGATACCTGGCCGCCATACCGCCTTGAAACCGAGGTGCCGCTTTTCGAGGATCCCGCCGTCGTTCTCGTCTACGGTCGTGGATTCCTGATCGACCAGAATGACGAGGTCATTGGCGAGGTGGCCCGACCGTCGGAATCAGTGAACATCGAGAATCGGCCGGTCGGCTCCGCGCTCCACGAGATGTTCTTGTCAAACTATGTCTTTCAGCCGAGCGTGCTCGTCCGAAGGGCGGCGTTGGACAGGCTTGGCGGCTACCTCCAGCCCGAGGGGCTGCTGGCCGAGGACTACCCCACCCACATGGCGCTCGCGCTTCAGGGCGAGTTTCGTTATCTGGACCGGCCTCTCGCCAACTACCGGATGCACGCCGCGCAAATGACGCGCAATCACTATCTGGAAATGGCCGAGACGGATGTTCCCTTCGTGCTCGAGTTCTTCCGTGGCCTGGACCCGCAGTCGCAACGGATCACTGGGTGGACGGAGGCTGAGCTAGCCGATGCGCTCGCCAGGCGGCTCAACAACACCTACTTCGAAGTAGGGCGCCGCGAGCTGCTGGCCGGGAACTGGAAGGAGGCCCGCCGCCATTTCTTGACGGCCCTGCGGCGAGGAGACTCGCGGACCAAAGTGAAGGCCGTTGCCGGGATTTCATGCAGCTTCCTCCGGACAGATCTCGAACGGGCGGCTCGGGCGGCCGGCCGTGCGAGGCTGCGTTAGCGTTGCTGCGGCTCCTCGGTGAACGTCGCATTTCAGCGGGCGGGAAGTCGCGGGATCGCTCCTGGTCTGCGCGGCCGTGGCCCCGTGTGGTCGCTTCTGCACTTGCCATCACTGTCGGCTTGGCCACGGGAAGCTCTGGCGCGGCGTACGAAGGTCGATTCGTCGTCGCGCATCCCTCCCCGATCTTCCAGGAAATTACGCGTGCCGCTTTCATGTTCCTACCGTCAAAAGGTTCCCCGTCGATCCACTTCTCGACGCTGGAGCGTTACTCCCGCGATCCAGGCGGGGACCGATCTCTGCTAGCCTCATACGACCTCGAATCGGGGCAGGTTGCCGCCCAAACGATAGGCGGCGCGCTGGAGGTTCGTAGCTACGCCTATTCCGAGAGCTTGGGCAGATATGTGCTGGGTACCTCGCTAGACCCGAAACTCCTCCTCTACGATCCAAGCACACGCCAGATCGAAACGGTATTCAGCGGCCCAGGGTCGAATGCGTTTGTGCATCGTCTCGCAGTAAGAGGAGAGCACGCGTATACCATTCTGAGCAGGCCTTCGTCGCCACCCATCGACGGGCTCATCGGCAACCTCAAGGCCCGAATCGTTGCTATCAGGTCAGGATCCTTTCTCTCGACATCCATTGATAGGTTCGATGGCATCCTCAAGGTGAATCTCCGAACAGGCCGATTCGAGGTCATCCCCTTCACGGAAGGGATGACCGACGGCTGGGGCGGGGTCGAAACCGTCGACCCGTCCGGGCGGATCTGGTTTTATCGAGCCTATCCCGTGCGCAGGATGTGGTACGACCCCGCCGCAGGGATGAGGGACCGGACGCTTCTCGGGCTCGAGCGGTGGACCGTGGAGAGCTGGGACGAATGGAATGGCGCGAGCTATCTCGTGCTGACCAACGCCCGGGGCGAGTTCAAGAAGGTCGAAGCCGATCTCACTTCGTTGGAGATCCTGCCGACCGCTGCAGAGCCACTGTCGGAGGACGCGCGTGTCTTCCTCAACTCCATGCGAGTGGACCTTTACCATAGCGACCCGTCGACCGCGGCACTCTATTTCGAACCCGCTACGTCTGCCTTCTACCTGTTGGACCGCTCCTCGAACAAGTTTAGGCAGTTAGGCACATTTGAATTCCGTCAATTGCAGGAGATGGGCCTGAACGATCCTCTCCAGGAAGCCGCGTCTCGCTGGACCCACCCTGCGTTGGGCGAGGTCGAAGTGCTGGGGGTGTCCCCGGGGAGCGAGTTGGTCGTCTGGCTCCGAGGGCGCAAGGCCGTTGGATTGCTCAACCTGCGGGATGGCTCCCTTGCCCTGAGCGATATCCCGATTTCGAATCTCTCCCCCGCCGACGTCACGTCGCTCGTGGCGGGCAGCGACGGCCGCTTGTACGGTGGGGGAATCCTCACGATGTCTCCCCTTTTCAAATTCGATCCCACCACCAACGCGGCCGAGATTCTCCCGAGCGCAGTCCCTAACTGGGAGGGACAGGTCAACTCGATGTTCGCCGGCTGGGATGGCAAGATCTATGGGGCGGCATACCCTGATTCAGTGATCTTCCGCTTCGACCCGTTGGCTCCATGGGCTCCCGGCCAATCGCCGACGAGCAACCCGGTGAATCTTGGGCCCATGGGGCACTATAATCAGACCCGCGCTTCACGCGGCGTTCAGGATCTCGACGGATTCGTTTGGTTCCAGAGCATAACGGATTACGCTCGTCCCATAGCACATGCGTTGGCGCGGGCCGACTTCGCTCAGCGCACACTGGTCGTGAAGACCGACCTTGACGACGGAATTCCGCAAGTGCGCGACCTCACGGTCTTCGACGCACACCACCTGTTGCTGCTGGGGACCAGAGGGGGGAACCCCGGTATCTATCTCCTCAACCAGCGTAAGTTTCGTATCGAGCGCCGCCGCGATTTGGACGCTCCGGGTTCAGCTCTCGCTAACCTCACCCTGGGAGATGGAAACGATGGGAGGATCTTCCTCGCACAGGGAGCCGATCTCTACAGAGTCGGCCAGAACCTATCGCTCACGCTCATCCATCGTTCGCCCAATCCCATCTTGAGGATCCTGGCCGGCTCTGGAGATGACGTCATCTTGATTGGCAAGACGTACATCGAAAAAATTAGTCCTGATGCGGGGACTCAGGAGCTCTGGTGGAACCGAGCCGACGTTCCGGGCGGCTATGTGTTTAAGCACTCTTCCTGGGCTCCGGCCGTGTTCCACCAGGGAACCCTATTCGTAGCGGATGAGGAGAAACTTCTCCGCTTCTACCCGCCGCCGAGGTAACAGAATGCGTCTCTGTTATGTGGGAAACCTGGGAAGCGTCCACACGCGGCGGTGGGCTGGCTTCTTCGCGGAGAAAGGCCACGATGTCCATGTCATCGCGACGACCACGACGCCGCAGAACGTCGATGCTGGAGCCTATACAGTCCATCCGTGGCCCGCGCACCGAACCGGCAGCTACCTGCGCGACCTTTTGGTCGCATCGGTTGACATGCCAAGGAGCGTCCTCAAGCTCCGTCAGCTCTTGCGGACCATCGAGCCGGATCTGGTCCACGTCCATTACGTCAACGAGGCGGCTTTTTTTGCCGTTCTCGCCGGTGTGCATCCACTCGTTCTCACCGCGTGGGGCTCGGACATCCTGATTTCCCCCGAAAAGTCGTGGGTTCGCAAGCAAGTAGTGAAGTACACTGTGCGAAAGGCCGACCTCGTCACTTGCGACGCGGACCACATGAAGCGAAGTATTGCGAGACTCGGGGCGGACCCAGAGCGTGTTCAAGTGATCTTCTTTGGAACCGACGTGGAGCGTTATCAGCCCGCTCGAAGGGATGCCGCACTCCGTGCGCGGATCGCGCCGGATGCGACTCATCTCATTATCAGCATCCGAAGTCTAGAACCTGTGTACGACGTAGAATCACTCATTCGCGCCATCCCGGCGGTGCGGAGCCGTTTTCCATCGGCTATCTTTCTGGTCGGTGGGACCGGGTCGCAGGCGGGTGCCTTGCAGAAATTGGCCGTGGAATTGGGAGTAGAGGGTCAGATTCGGTTTCTCGGCGCTCTATCGCAAGATGACCTGCCCGCCTACCTTGCCTCGTCAGACCTCTATGTTTCGACAGCCCTCTCCGATGGAGGCATAGCGGCGAGCACCGCCGAAGCCATGGCGTCGGGGCTCCCAGTCGTCATTACGGACGCGGGTGATAATCGCCAGTGGGTTGAAGATGATCTGCACGGCTTCCTGGTGCCGCCCGCAGACCCGGAGCGGCTCGCCGGGGCCACAATCCGCCTTCTCGATGACGCCGCACATCGCGATCGCATGGGTTGCGCCGGCCGAGAGGTTATCGTCGAACGGAACAACCTTTACCGGGAGATGTCCAGGATGGAAGGACACTACCAACATCTGGTAGCCGCCGGCGCCAAGGGCGCATGATGCCCCGACCCGCGAACATCGGGTCGGGCGAGTGGCCAGCCGGCGCAGGGCCGTGGTGGCGACGTCGGGCTACGGCGTACGGAGCGAGCAGGGAATTGACTGGGTGATCACGGGTGGCATCGTTGTCGGCCTTGTCGCCGTTCGCGTCGAGCTCGTGCATGTCGCGTTGCGGACAAGATTTAAGATACTGGTCGACAGGGGGCGGAATTGGTAATTGTTCTTTGCGGTGGTTCGCCTATTGTAGTAGATCTGGGGATCCGGGAAGTCTGATGAACGCTAGGTCGTATTTGAGGGCTATCGACGATCTGGTGTTGAAAGCACTCGGCCCCAAGTGGCTCGTCAACCGCCAGCCTCTCGGGATCGCGAAAGACCTAGAATGGTTTCTGCGAAACGTGGACGGGTCTGGCCGTACCATTCTTGACCTGGGCTGCGGCGGCGGTGCAGTATGCTTTGCGCTTGCTATTGCCGGGCACACAGTCACGGGCATCGACTTAGAGCGGTCTGCCCGAAACTTGGCGCGGCGTTACTCGATGACCCAGGGGCGCATGCCTGGCACCATCGCCTCCATTCCCTGGGACCTCAGGCGGCTCGACGAGTGTGGTCTACCCTCTGAGTTCGACTGTGTGATCGCCTCAGAGGTCATTGAGCACATCATGGATGACGAGAAGTTCGTACGGGATCTGGCTAAGCTGATCCGCCCTGGTGGCATCCTGCTGCTGGCGACTCCCTATAAACTTTACCATCGGCTCGTGGCAGATCGGCTCTCAGATTGGGAGGATGGCGGTCACGTCCGCTGGGGGTATACGGAGGAGGACTTGCGGGGGCTTCTGGAGCCGAATGGTCTCCGGATTGAGAAGGTGACCTACATAAGTGGCTGGGTGACACAGCTGCTCATCAACCTTGGCCGATACGCCCAACAAGTGTTCCCTTTCGGCGAGCTAGCAGTAATGGTGGGCGCGTATCCGCTAAGAGTGTTCACCTTTTGCGACAAAATGATTCCGTACGCGCCGCTGGCAATCGCTGTAAAGGCACGGAAGGAATGCTGAAGCCGGGGTGACTCACTGAATGCCAGCCAACAGGCCAGGAGCCGGAGACGGTTCTCTGTAGTGCGGGAAACACAGTTGCGAGTGAATTGGGACACAAATTCGGGCTCGCGCGAGCTCACTCCGTCCCGGACGACGCCGGCTCGTCGCGGCAGCACAGGGATCCCGGTCCTGCCGCTTGTCGGCGCATTCATCTGCGGCGTTGCCGCGATTTACACTAGCACCTTTTATCTTACTCGCTTTCCATATGGCGAAATCATCCTGCCCTGGCAATTCCCAATCTGGGCTATTGCTCCATTCGTCCTGACTGGAGTTTTTCTCTTCTATTGCGTCGTCCGCCAGCCAGCGACGTTCTGGCCGCTGCTTGTCGGAACCGCCGTCCTCACGGGCGGCATGAATTTGCTGCGATTCCCGATCTTTGACGAGTGGCTGGCCGCATCGTTGGCCGCGGGCGCGGTGGTGGCAGCAGCGAATGGTGCGGTCTCGAAGCGAGAATCCAGGGCCAACCAGGCTTGGGCAACCCTGTTCCTCTGCCTCGGTGCGTACCTAGTCTGCGAGAGCATCGTCGGAATCCTAGCCTACCAGAACCTGAAGGCAGTTCGCTATACGCTCACCTTCATCATTGTGATGGTGATCGGCCGGCTTCTCGCGCGATTTGAATTTCCTGTACCGAACGCGCGCGCCATAGCCCTTTTGGTTGCAGGATGTGGTCTCGCCTACTACGCTCTTGACCTGATCCATGGGCTCCTGTTTCAAGAGTTTGTGTGGCTGGAGATTTTTTGGGGAATCGGCTGGTCTGGGGCGGGCAATCGGCTGGTGGTGGGCGTAGTCACTCTGCCCGCGGCTTTGATCTTGGTGAGCCGAGAGCGGGGTCTAGCCCAGGTGTTGGGCGGGGCCACGCTGGCAGGGCATGCGCTGATCTCCGTCCTCGGGGACTCGCGGGGCGGTACGATGATCATGGTTGCCGTTGTGCTGGTGGCGCCTTTTGCCCTTGGGTTGGCGCGCTCAATCGCCATCTGGGTCTTTGGAATTGGTGTCCTGGCGCTCATCGCATCAACGTTCACGGGGCGGCCGGAGGCGATACTCGACATGGGGGGAGCACTAGTAAAGACATTCGACATACAAGGGGGCTCGTACGAGTACGAGTACCACGGTCGCCAAGTCACGGCAGCCCATGGTGACGCCGGACGGTTCTACTATGTACTTGGCGCTGTCGAGACGCTCTTTGAGAACCCCCTTCGGGCACCTTTCGGCGCGGGCACCTACGGGTACTTCCCGGTCGCAGGCAGCTATTACGAAGGTCTAGCCCTAATGGCCGGAGTGCCCACCGACAGCGTGAACTCCGCTTCCTCAGTCGGGGGGATCAGCGAGCCGCCCCGCCCTCCCGATGCGGGCATCATCATCGCGGAGACCGGTCTCATCGGAATGGGATTGCTTGCGGCGTGCTTCACCCGCGTGATCTTGGCGGTGATCGTCCATCAATCGCCCATTGGACGGACAAGAACCCTGACTGGGTCAAGCGCGCTCATTGCCGTCTCAATCCCAATTACCGTGGTCTGGACCTACTTCGGCGGGGTTCTCGATTTGACCCTTTTCTATCTAATGATCATGCCTTTCGGACTGCTCCATCAATGGGGGCATCAGGAACACAGCGAAGCCGCGCTCGCGAACCCGAGCACGAGGAATAGAGCAGGGCGGCTCGCCATGGCGCTGGCTCCTAAGAAAGCGATTCCGTGGACGCGCTGAGCTTCTGCTTCACAATCGACGCCGACTGGATCCCGGGGTCGCAAGTGGGGCTGGTCCGCCTGTATGAATTCTGCGAGCGCCTCCAGCTCAAGCCCTCCGTCTTCGCGGCCGGACGCTTCGCCGAGGCCTATCCTGATCTGGTCCGAGAGGCCCACGTCAAAAGGTTCGACGTCGGCACGCATGGCTGGGAGCACGGTCAGGACCCAGCTGAGGACTTCCGTTCGGGGACCTACGACCAGCAACGCCGATGGATGCAGCTTGCCACGGAGGCCGTCGAGAAGGCCTCTGGCATCCGACCAACGGCATTTCGCGCGCCCAACCTGTCTGTGGGCGAGACAACCTTCCGTGTGCTCCGGGAGCTGGATTATCGACTGGACTCCTCAGTGCCGGCTCGGCGCTTCGACTTCGGCTACGGGCAGGTGCGCAACCCGCGCTACTTCCGCGCCCCGCTCGCGCCGTACTACCCTTCTCCGCACAACCTCGCCGATGAGGGTGATAGCCCAATTCTGGAAGTGCCCCCGTCGGCGTTCTTCCTGCCTCTCAACATGAGTTCGATGCGGGTTCTGGGTCTACCGGCCGTCAAATGGGCGGTGCGCCGCATCGCGAAAAGGACGTCGATTCTCGTGCTGTACGTCCACCCAGTCGAGTTCGAAGTCGCCGAAGCGCAAAGCATCCCTGCGAGCACCCCGGCGCGGTTCCACAGCGGCCTCGGGCCTCAGAATCTCGATCTAGTCGAGCGGTTCGCTGAATACGTCCAGTCGCTGGGTTACCGTCCTGCTCTGCTTTCTCAGGTGGCGGCCACCCACTCACCCATAGCGCAAGCAGGTTCAGACACAGCTTGATGAATGGAACGAGATCGGCCGGCAGCCTGACCATCCGCCGCGCAGACCCCGACGATCTTCCGGAAGTAGCGAGGCTCTTCCGTCTGGTCAGCGAGCGGGATTACGACCTCCCTACGGTCGAGCGCCTCGTGTGCGGCCTGGACCCGCAACGTTACTACGTCTGGTTAGCCCTCACCGGCGGGCAAGCGGTCGGCATGACGATGATGGAGCCCAGGACGTTGCAGCGGGATGGACAGGTGTTGCGAGCGGGTTACTGGACGAACCTGTTCGTCGATCCCGCCTATCGCACGAGTACGCTATACCCACGCCTGCCATTTGCAATGTTCAAGGGCGCCAGTGAGGCGGGCATGGATCTCGTGTATGCGGCGGTCCGTCGCCCCAGGGTTGCCGAGGCGCACCTTGCGATCGGAATGCGGCAGATTGCTCGCCTCCCGGTCCTTGCCAAGCCCATCCGTCCGGCATCGCTCATTGCGAAACACAATAATTGGGGCGCCTGGGCGAAGCGGCTCAGCCGCCTTCCAGACGCCGCATACGCCGGATACCTGGCTGTGCGTCGCTCCCCTGTCTCGGAAGACTATTCGATCGAGGAGCTCCCCTGGGATGCGGCGGAAGTGCGTCGGCTCGTCGAGATCGCGGGCGCCTCGGCGAGTCCCCGCCTCCGTCAGCTCTGGTCTGCCGAATTGTTTCGGGAACGCTTCGCATATAATTCCGACGGTGCACCCTATACGCTGGTGGGCGCGTTTCGGCGTAGAGACCTCGTAGCGGGCGCTGTGTATCGCATGGCACGGCGAGGAAAAAACATCTGCGCGGGGATCGTCATGGAGGCGGTCTACGAGGACGGCGAAGAGCAGGCGGTGCAAGGCGCCCTTGCGGAGATCGAGCGGCGGGCGCATGCGGCAGGGGCGGATGTCGTGCTATGCCTCCCGGGGTGGGACGAGCGGTCGCCGGAGATATTCCGTGGATTGGGCTACATGACGTCGCCCGAATCCTACGTACTCATGCGGCGGAGCACGGCCGAGGCCACAAGGGATCTCCCTCTGGACGACGCTTCGGCCTGGCGCTTCGGTTTTGCTGATCACGATGCTTTCTGACCTTCGTCAAACGCGCGCGGAGCCTTCATGAACCAGCGCCCCCACCCTAGTCGCGCCGACGTGATGGACGTCGTCACGCGGAGTTTGAGGACAATAGTGGCTGGCCAGGGCCGAGCTGTCTGGTTGCAGGAGTCTACGTCACTCACGGGGACCGATACCGCGGTTCTCGACTCCCTCGGAATGGTCATGGCGCTCGTCGAGGTCGAGCAGGCTCTACAGGCGGCCTACGGAGAGCGGATCGTCGTCGCCGGCAACGACGCGCTTTTCGAAGACGACGGCGCGCTCGCCACAGTCGGCTCGTTCGTAGACCGCATCTGTCGTCTCATCGAGTCGGAGACGGCTTGACGCAGGGAGCGCTCCTCGACGAGGGAACTGTGGTATGAACATCCAACAACCGCGTTGCACCATCATTGCCGACTTCACTGCTGAGCCCCTGGCGAACGCTCTCCTCAACGACGGTCTGTTCCCTGCCATCGAGTCAGTCGTCGCGCCGCTCGGGCCGGTCCAGCAGTCGCTCATGAGACTCCAGACCGAACAGACTCAACCAAAACCCGATCTCGTGATCGTCTGGAGCCGACCGGAGGCGACGATTCCGTCCTTTCGAGCGCTGCTGCGCCACGAGCGGGTGGAACCGGACCAGCTTCTTGACGAAGTGGATCAATTCGTCGACCTGCTGCTCGACGCCGCGGAGCAAGCTGAGTATCTCTTCATCCCCACCTGGACCATCCCATACTATCGTCGTGGCGGCCTTTTGAGCATGCACCCGGAAGTCGGCTGCAACATCGCGCTAATGCGGATGAACCTGCGGGTGGCGGAGAGGCTGCAGAGCTCGCCCAACGCCTTTCAGCTCGATGCATCCCGCTGGCTCGCGGCGGTTGGGAAGAACGCCAGCAATCCAAAACTCTGGCTCATGGGGAAGATCGCCTTCGGTTCGGAAGTGCTCGGCGAAGCGTCGGCCGACATCAAGGCTGGCCTGTGCGGCCTGGCCGGCCTGTCCAAGAAGCTCGTCGTTCTCGATCTCGACGATACCCTATGGGGCGGCATCGTCGGCGAGGTGGGCTGGGAGCGTCTCCGATTGGGCGGCCACGACTCCATTGGGGAGGCGCACGTCGAGCTCCAGGAGGCTCTGAAGGCCCTGACAAGAACCGGCGTCGTGCTGGGAATCGTCAGCAAGAACGACGAGGCCACTGCGCTCGCGGCGATCGACCGCCACCCTGAGATGGTGTTGCGGCGAACGGATTTTGCCGGTTGGCGGATCAACTGGAACGACAAGGCGGCCAACCTCGTCGACCTGGCCGACGAGCTCAATCTCGGCCTTGACTCGGTGGTGTTCATCGATGACAGCCCTGCGGAGCGGGCCCGCGTGCGCGAAGCTCTGCCTCAGGTTACGGTGCCGGATTGGCCCTCGGACAAGCTGCTCTATGCCAGCCGCCTGACCGAGATGCGCCTGTTCGACCGTGGGATGATTACGGCAGAGGACCTCGATCGAACCGACATGTACGTCGCGGACAGGGAACGAATCGCTGCAAAGCGGTCTTTCCCATCCATGGACGAGTGGCTGGCATCTCTTGCGATCGTCGTGAGAGCAGCGCGGCTGGATGAGACCAACCTTGCGCGCGCCGCGCAGCTCTTCAACAAGACCAACCAGTTGACGCTGACCACGCGGAGACGCAGCGAGCGGGAGCTCCTTCAATGGTCGCGGCAGCCAGAGCACGATGTGTTCGTTTTTCGCGTATGCGACCGCTTCGGCGACTACGGACTCACTGGTTTGGCCGGACTTGAGATGAACGATGATAGGGCGCGAATCACGGACTTCGTCATGAGCTGCCGCGTCATGGGCCGCGGGGTTGAAGAGACGATCCTCCACACCATTGTCGCTCGGGCGCGCGACAATGGAGCGGGTGAAGTTGAGGCGGTCTATGCTCCCACCGACCGCAACAAGCCGATGCTCGAGTTCTTGGAGAACCATTCGCAATTGTCCCCCGACGGATCAGGGGTCAGGTTCACTTGGGACGCCAACCAAGACTACCCCAGCTCCCCCCATGTCGACCTTCAAATCGACTGTGGCTAGGAATGCCGGTGATCGGACACAATCCACTGGAGGTGCCGCCTTCGCAGCGATTGGAGTATCTTTTGCGCTGTGATCCAGGTGGATCTCCAGCCTTGATCGATGGCAACGGAGGATGGGGGCGGCGGAGCGGGCCAGATGTGCCTGCGGCGGTCCGCTCGATGCGTGGATCCTCTTAGGGTCCCCCGGTGCGAATGCCCAGATTTGCTCTATCGTCCTTCGCCCGCATTACCCCGGCGGCTCTGAAGCGAGCCCTTGCAGCTTACGTCGAGACCCCGAAAACCAGGATGCTGCTCTCGGGTTCCACCGGTAGCCTCGTGCTGCGCGCCTGCGCTCTCGTCTTTCGCGTGCTGCTTTCCGTGCAACTGGCGCGTATGCTGGGGGCTTCCGGCTACGGCGCCTTCGCTTTCGCAATAACCTGGCTGACATTTCTCTCGATCCCTGCCACTATGGGCCTCGATCAAGTGGTGTGGAGGTATGCGGCTGTCTACTACGAGGGGAAGTCGTGGCCCGTCCTCAAGGGCCTCCTCCGCTTTGCGCTCGGGATCGGTTTGTTGGCCTCGTCTGGCGTTGGGCTCGTTGCGGCGGGAGTCGTCGCCTGGCTGCCAGGGATCGATTGGGAGCTCAAAGCCACGTTCCTCATCACGTTTGGCGTCCTCCCGTTCGTCGTTCTTGCGCAGATTCGCCAGGCCTCCATTCGCGGATTGCACCATCCTGTCCTCGCGCAGCTCCCAGAGAACATTGTGTACCCTGCCCTATTCAGCCTTATCCTCGTGGTAGGCCACTCACTGACGCAGCGCGGGCTCAGCGCCCCCGAGGTGGCGATGGCGAACGCGGCCGGATGGGCGGCGGCCTTCATTCTCGGCACCGTCCTCCTGCTGCGCATCCTGCCATCCTCTATCCGATCTGTCCCGCCGAGCTACCGGCGTTCGGAATGGTTAGTCATGGTTCCTCCCCTGATCTTCATCGGGATCGTATACAACGCGGTCAGCCGGGCGGACATCCTCATTCTTGGATTTTTTCTCACAAGCCGCGAGGTTGGGATCTACGCTATCGCGACTCGCGGCGCAGAACTCATGCTCTTCATGTACGAGGCGATGACTCTCGCTGGTGGATCATTGTTCTCGAGCATCTACGCGACTGGGAACATGAACGAGCTGCAGCGCTTCACAAACCTTGTTACCAGATCGATCCTCTGGTCCTCGTTACCGGTGTTTATCGTCTTCATGGCCATCGGACCATGGATCTTGAGCTTCTTTGGCGCCGAGTTCACCGAGGGGGCAATGGTGATGCGAGTGCTCACGACAACCTTCTTCGTGAGCAGCCTGGGCGGCTTCGTCATCATCATGCTGTACATGACCGGGCATCAGAAGGATGTGGCCATCGTGATGGGCCTCGCGGGCGGGCTGAACGTCGGTCTGTCATTTCTCCTCATCCCGATGTGGGGTATGATGGGTGCCGCTGTTGCGTCCGGAACGGCTCTGCTGTTCATGAAGGGCACGCTCGTCTTAATACTCTACAAGCGCATCGGCATTGTTTCGCTGCCCTTCGCAATCCCGGGAATTGGACCCATCCAGCCGCGGTCGCCCGGCTCAGGCGGACCAGGAAGCCCTGGTGCAGCCACGAGCAGGATGTCATCGGCGGAGGGCATAGCTACCCCTGGGCTAGAGGAGCGTTCGTGACGACCCCGTTGGTTTCAATCATGGATCCTGGCCAAAGGTCCGGCGGCCCCATCCAGGATCGCCAGCAGCTCGCCTTGCAGGGATCGGTGATTGCGTTTTGCGCGCTCCCGCAGGCGTATTACCACCGGTTCTGGCACGCTTTTGAATCACCAGAACGGGCCCGTCAGAGATCGAGGGCACGCCTGCAATTGAGGCGGGGGGCGGACCATTCCGCCCCCGCTTCAATAAGGTGAGCCGCACCCGCTGGAACTCAACCGGAAGACTGGAGATGGCCCACCGTCGCGGTCCCATCGAGAGTTGTGGCGCCGGGTCAGTCCAGGCTGCGGCCAGGCGGAACAGCTTCTCCAAGTAAAGAGCCCCGTTCCCGTACACCGCACGCGCTTCTCCTGGCCTCGCTACGTCCTGCCTCGGACCATCACCGTCACCGTGCCGCTTGTCGGGGCGACGGAACAGGCGAACCGCATCCACAGGTCCGTCCAGGCGTAGTCGAGCTGGGGGATCGGCACGTTGAGACCTGCGGCGCCGGGGGCTGGTGCGCCCGCTGGATAGAACTTCGCGCGGCCGGGGGCAGTGATCGGCCCGGAGCTGCTGTAGATGTCGCATGTGTAGGCGATCCCCTGCAGGTCCATCTGGATCCGGATGGTATCGATGGGCTGGTCCAGCGAGGAGTAGACGTCGATGACCATGCCGCCGCTGAACTGCGAGATGTCGATCTGGCTGTCGTGGCTCCCGGTGTCTCGGATCGCGAGCGCGTTGAAGAGCGGCACCGAACGTGCAACCCGGCCGACCGCCAGCGCGCCGCGGATGTTGGTCGCGGTCACGCTATCCAGCGTGCGCAGCAAGTCGAGCGCCGACGCCTGGCCGAGGGCCTGAAGGACGGCGCCGACCTGGGGCGCTGTGGGCAGCGCCTGTCCGTCGCCGAGCAGTCCGGCGGCCGGGAGCTCCGTATCAACCGCCGACGGGGGAAGCGTCGGATTGGCGATGGTGATGCGTCCGCTCCCGTCGATAGCGAGCTTATTTCCCGGAGTGGTTGGATCGGCGATCACGACAGGCAGATCGCCGCCCGGGCTGACGTTGGTCGGTTCAACTGGTAGATTCGCAAGCGCCTGGCGGGCCATGCTTCCTCCGAGAACATATGATCTAGTTAATAGCATAGCGCATTCCCTCGCCATGTCAAGCGCTTGCTGGCGCTGCGGGCCTACACTCGGCTGATCGCGGGTCTCTGGCACGCTCCACCCAGCCATCGAGCTCCTTGACGCCCATGCCCGTCACGTCCGCATAACGATATCGGCGCCATGTCTGCGCACCTCGACTCTATCAGCCCGCCGGTCGATCCTGATGATCAGCTGCCCGAGGACCTGCTAACTTTCTGGCGGTGGTACTGCCGCCGGTTCGCCGTGGAGCATGGGTTCCGCTTCGCCAAACGAGCCGAGGTTAACCGGTGTAGGCGATCCGGTAGAGGACGCCATCCGTGTCATCGGAAACGATCAGACTTCCATCCGGGGCAACGATGACACCCGCTGGTCGTCCCCAGCGGCTCCCGTCCCGTCGTTGCCAGCCGGTTGCGAAGTCTTCGGCCGCGGTGGGGAGTCCGTCCTCGAACCGAATGCGCAGGATCTTGGGCGCGACCGGCGGTTGGCGAATCGACGAGCCGTGCTGCGCCACGAACAGGTCGCCGTGGAAGCTCGAGGGGAACGCGGAGCCCGTGTAGAAGGCGAGCCCCAGCGGCGCCGAGTGCGCTTGGATCCCAACGGTCGGCGGAGTGATTCCCGAGCACGAGGCGTCCGGGGTCTGGAGCTTCGCATCCGGGGGCTGACACGCGGGCCACCCAAAGTCCTCGCCTGGCCCAACCGCCGTCACCAGATCTGGCGGCACCTCGTTCCCCTGGTTGTCGCGCTCGTTCACCGTCGCCCACAGCTTCCCGGTCACGGGGTGGAACGCCAGGCCGACCGCGTTGCGCAGGCCCCAGGCGAAGCGCTGGCCGTTGGTGCCGTCGGGCGCGTAGCGAATCACAGCGGCCCGTCGCTCGTCGCGCTCGATGCAGATGTCGCAAGACGATCCCACGGAGACGAACAGACTCCCATCCGGCGCGAACTCCACGGTGCGTGTGTTGTGGCCGCCAACGGGCAGGTCGGGAACCGCCACCTCCGCATTCCCGACGTCGCCGCGGGGGTCGTAGGCGTACCGACTGATCTGGCTGGTCTCACCAACGTAGAGGTAGCCGCCCTGGAACGCCAGACTCGACGGCCGATTCAGTCCACCGATCAGGGGCTTGGGCGCCTCCGCCGCTGGCGGAATCGAACCGTCGGATGCGGCGGCGTAGCGGTAGACGGACCCCGACTGGGCCGCCACGAGCAGGTTCCCCTGGGAGTCGAACGCCATAAAGCGTGGTGCAGACAGTCCAGTCGCAAGCACCGACATCGCGAAGCCGGCTGGCAGGTGCACGGTCCGACTAGCATCCCGAGCTCCATCGAGGCCAACCAGTGTTCCCGGCTGCAGAGAGGGGTTCTCCGTGGCCTCATCGTTCACGAGGAGCAGGGTACCGGTCGGTTCCTGGCGTGCCGAGTCAAAGGGCGGCGATGCAGGGTTCATCGCGACCCATCGGTCCGTCGAGACCGACGCCAGAAGGCCGGCCAGTCGCGAGGGCAGTGGCCGGCCCGTCACGAGGAAGGTCAGAACGATCACGTTGAGGAGGACGACTGCGATCAGCACTGTGCGCCAAGTGATCGTTTGTTTCATTCAGTCAGTGTAGTGCGCAATCGCGTAGCGCGCGGCCGAGCCTAGCCTCTACCGTCGTCCGATCAGTTGATCTCGGCGACCGCCGCGACCCGGTCGGAGATAAACCGTTCTCCTGTCCGCAGTGCTAGCGCACCCAGGAAGAACGCACGATAGTAGCGACGTTGAAGAACAGCGTAGAGTACGGGGTGGGCGGTTGAGCCACCGCTTGATGAGAATCAGCCGACGCGTCCTCGCCGCGCCATATCGACGGCGAGCCGAGATGCCCCGCCCGAGTGGGAGGGTTCGCTGCCGCGCGAAGCAATCAAGCTGATTGCGGGAGACGAGCCGGTTGCAAGCCACGGGGCCCGAGGAGTCACACGCCGCGTGGCAGCAGCTTCAGGCGGCGCGAGTGACACGGCTGTTGCTGGTGACCGACGAGGTGCAGTCGCGTCGCACGACCCTCGCCTGGCGCAAGCTCACCGGAGGGCAGGCTGAGGTGTTCTCAACGCCCTGCAGCGCGGGGTGTGACTCCGTTGGGGGCTGGTGGCGGAGCCGGACTGGTCTCAAACGGGTCTGGTTGGAGCTGGCGCGAATCGCCATGTCCGCCGCGGCAGGCTGGCTTTGGTAGCCGGCTCGGAGCGGCTCGGTCAAGGCGCCGCCGGCTGGCCCCAAAAAGCGACAAGTTCGTATAACTCGTGTGTCGGAATGGCTTCGACTGGCGTGCCGAGTAGCTGATCGGTCGGGAGTCCGTCAGACGGCCAGAAGCCTGCTGTCATGAAAGGGTAAGGTCAATGGAGTACGCGGAGCTGGCCGATACCGGCCTGTCCCTATCCCGCATCGGGTTTGGCTGCTGGACGATCAGTGGCCACGGCTGGGGGCCCGTCGACGATGCCGACTCCATCGCGGCTATCCATCGAGCTCTTGATCTGGGCGTGACCTTCTTCGACACGGCGGACGTCTATGGCCTCGGCCATTCCGAGGAGATCCTCGCAGCCGGCCTGGGCGAGCGGCGGAAGGACGTGGTCATCGCGACGAAGTTTGGCCTGAATTGGGACAGCCAGGGCACTATCAGTCGCGATATCAGCCCTACGCGTGTAGTCGAAGCTCTCGAGGGGAGCCTCCGCCGGCTCCGGCTTGACTGTCTCCCGCTGTTTCAGATCCATTGGCCAGACGGCGAGACCCCCATCGGAGAAACCGTGGATGCCCTCCAGCGATGTCAGCAGGCGGGCAAGGTTCGGCACATTGGTTGCTGTAACTTTCCCCTCGAGCTCATCCAGGAGGCCCGCCGCAGCGGAAACATCGTCTCCATCCAGGCGGCATATAACCTGCTGGAGAAAGAGATAGAAGCCTCGCTCCTCCCGTACTGCGAGGAGAGCGGGATGGCCGTCCTTCCCTACAGCCCGCTGGCGCAGGGCCTGCTCTCGGGGAAATATGGGACGGACTCGCGCTTCGGAGACGACGACATCCGCTCCCGGAGCCGGTACTTTCAGCCGGATCGCTCGGGCGCCACCCGCCAGGTTGTTCAGCGGCTGGCACAGATCGCAGAGCGCCACGGAAAGACACCAGCCCAGGTTGCTCTCCGGTGGGTCCTCGATCGAGCGGGCGTGACCAGCGCCATCACCGGCATTCGGACCGTATCGCAAATCGAAGAGAACGTCGGCGCAACCGACTGGCGCCTCTCGCCGGAGGATCGGGAATCCCTCACCGCCGCGTGGTCACCGGGTGTAGAACGCTCGGTCCCCCTGACTCGTGCGTGGTCGTGAAGCGTGCCTTCGACGTTGTCGTCGCGGCTCTCGCGCTGGTGGCCCTCGCTCCTCTGTTCCTGATTTTGGCTGTCCTCGTCAAGCTTGATTCCCCGGGGCCGGTGATCTTTGCGAGCGTGCGTGTGGCCCAGGGCGGAAAGCCCTTTAGGCTCTACAAGTTTCGCTCGATGGTGGTGGATGCGCAGAGCATCAGCAACGTGCTCACCACGCCGACCGACGATCCGCGCATCACGCGACTCGGGAAGATCCTCCGCCGGTTTGCCCTCGACGAGCTGCCGCAGATCGCGAACGTGCTCAAGGGTGAGATGAGCTTCGTCGGGCCGCGGCCGGAGGTCCCGAGCTACGTCGCCCTCTTCACGGACGAGGAGGCGGCGGTCATTCTGTCGGTTCGCCCGGGAATCACGGACTGGGCAACGGTATGGATCGGCGACAAGGGGAAGCTCGTTGTTGGTTCCGCCGACCCGGAAAAGATCTACGTGGAACGCATCCGGCCCGAGAAGCTCAGGCTCCAACAGGAGTACGTCAAGCACCGAACGTTTTGGATCGACATGCAAATCCTCGCCAAAACGGCAGGGGTGGTGATTGCCCGCATTCGCGCCTGAGGGGGAAAACGCTTTTCTCCCTTATCGCCCTCTCCGGGGCTCCTCACGTGTCTGTGAGGGCTTTTGAGAGAAGCGTGGAAGGAAGGCCGCCCGCCTGCTGAAGAGCTCTCCGGCGTCCGCTATGTCGTGGTTATCGGTTTCAGCGCTCTGCGGCCAACGGACTGAGCCGCCTCGCTAGAGGCTCAGGGAGGCGAAGAGCTCGTCGGTCGCGAGACGGAATCCAGGAAGCAGGTCGTCGAGTTCGATCCCGTCGCTTCCACTTCGGGTGAGGGGAAGCGCACCCGGGCGAAATACGATGACGGAGCGGTCATCGGCGTCGACGAGCAGGGCGGCAGCGGCCCCATTTTCGACGAACCAGGTGCAGCGTCTGATCAGCGCATTGACACGCTGCCCGGGAGATACGATCTCCACGGCGATATCCGGCGGCTCGATGAAGTCGTCCGCAACTTCGCCGTTGGCCGTGCGCGGGATCCGCGCCCAGCAAAGACGGATACGTCGGGGCACATATGACCGTCCGCGGAAGGTTACGCGGAGCTCGGGAAAAGCATAGGCAATCTTGTCAGGAACCGTGAAGCGGTTGAAGCGTTCGGAGACTTCCCCTTGCAGGACGCTGTGGCGCCCCCTTGGAGACACTTTTTGGCTGACCACTCCTTCCTCATACTCGAGGGCCGGTTTCTCCTCGGGGAGTGCAAGGAACTCATCCAGCGTCAGTCGCCGCTCTGCAATTACCATCGCCATGGGCCTCCGCTCGAATGTTAGCAGACGCTGTGTGTACTCATTGCCCTGGTGGACGGCCACGAAGCAAGCTGGGATAGGCCGCGAAGTGTGGGAGTCCCTGTAGATGGATCCAATGTCCGTAGTGCCAGCGCGATCGTTCATCCTGCTCATGGGGGTCGAAGAGGTTCCACTCCAACAGCACCAACCCCTTCTGCGCGACTCGAGTCATCTCCGAGAGGGCCCGGAAAATCTGGTCGGGGCCAAGGTACATGAGCGCTGCGTCGCTCAACACCACGTCGACACTGTGGTCTTGAAAGCGTCTGAGGTCCTCTGCGCGGCCGACGGACACGTGTGCAGTTGCTGAGAAGAAGCTCAACGATCTCCTTGCCTCCGCAATTGCGCGTGGGCTCACGTCAATACCCATTACACGGCGTACACGGGCGGCGGGGGCCTCGCTGGCCAGAAGAACGAGATTAGCGCCCGTACCGCAGCCTACTTCCAGGACCGATCCGACCGGGGCGAACCGGGCTACCCGTGCAACCAATACGGGACGGTGAGCCATGCTCTCCGAGCCTTTGCCGCAGTCCTCCAAACGTCGGCGGCGCCACAGCGCTTCGTGGAGCCGCGTGCCGAAAACGTGCCGCGCACCCAGGAAGAACACTCGATAGTAGAGGCGTTGCAGAACAGCGTAGAGTAGGGGCGAACGCTTGAGCCACCGCTTGACGAGAATCAGTGGACACGTCCTCGCCGAGCCATATCCACGAGCGAGTCAGGCCGTTTCGCCGCTCGCCATTGATCAATGCTCTTCGCGGTGGCGTGGAGCAGGTCGGACACAACGATATCGGCGCCATGCCTGCGCAGCTCGGCCCCATCCCCCCGCCGGTCGATCCCGATGACCAACCCAAAGCCACCAGCGCGGCCGGCCTGGACGCCTGAGATGGCATCTTCGATCACTGCCGTCCGGACCGGCGATACCCCCAGAAGCTCTGCGCACTTCAAGAAATAGTCGGGTGCTGGCTTCCCCGCGAGACCCAGATCCGCCGCAACCGCGCCATCGATGCGCACCTGGAACAGGTCCTCGATGCCGCATAGCCGAAGCACCTGCGCGCAGTTCTTGCTCGACGAGGCGATGGCGCGTGGAATGCCGACCTCTGCAAGCTCCTGGATCAGCCGCAGGCTGGATGGAAACACCCGCACACCATCGCGCGCGAGCGCTTCGGCAAACGTGGCGTCCTTCCGATTGCCCAGGCCGCACACTGTTTCCTGGTCAGGCCCGTCGCCGGGGCTGCCGAACGGCAGATCGATCCCGCGCGAGGCGAGAAAGCTGCGGACCCCCTCATATCGCGGCTTGCCGTCCACGTAGCCATCGTAGTCCACCTCCGCGCTGAACGGGCGAAACGTCTCTCCGCGGTCCTCGGCCCGCCCGCGAAGATAGTCGTCAAACAGCGCCTTCCACGCGATCGCATGCACGCTCGCCGTGTCCGTCACCACCCCGTCGAGATCGAAAATGACGGCGTCGAAATGCTGTGGGCGCCTCACGTCGCCTCACCGGCGCCCACCATGCGATTGAACGCGGCGGTGGAAGAGAGCGTTTCCTCGTGGGTGAAAACGATGCGCCCCCCCACTTCCCGCACCGCTTCGGCCTCGGCGAAGAACAGCGGGTTTACCTGCTGCGCCCGGGTTTCGTATTCCTGGCCTTTGATGAATATGTCCGGCTTGATGAGCCCAATGGTCTCCACCGCGGATTCCCAGCGATTGATGGCGACCCAATCGACCACGCCCAGCCCGGCGATCAGCTCCGCCCGCTGGACATCCGGGAACACCGGTCGGTTCGGCCCTTTGTTCACGAACCGGTCCGGCGTGACCGTCACCACCAGCACGTCCGCGACTGCGCGCGCGGCCTCGAAGTGGCGGAGATGCCCGGCGTGAAGGATGTCGAAACATCCATGACACAGCGCGACCTTCTGCTGGGCGGCCTGGATCTGCCTCACCGCCTTCGCCAGCTCATCCAGGGCTAGAACCTTGTCTCGCGCACCCGTCGGCTCGGAGCTCATCGGCGAAAGAACCCCCGAATACTGGTAACCACCGCGTCCTGCTCCTGCTCCGTCAGCTCCGGGTACAGCGGCAGCGAGAAGGACTCGCCAACGATGCGGCTGGGGCGGGGCGGCCGCCGCCCCCCCC
>Ga0080064_1001593_pt1 | contig 44708 bp, 28 predicted proteins | sample Subgrocontami54m_FD_69260 | JGI IMG/M metagenome (GOLD analysis project Ga0080064, IMG submission 69260) | Subsurface groundwater microbial communities from S. Glens Falls, New York, USA - GMW46 contaminated, 5.4 m (SPADES assembly) (version 2) ...
TGATTTTCGAGACGACAGGATTTCGACACAGTTGGCACGCACTCAACTTCCTATCCCCTTGATCCATCCAATGTTACACCGAAAAAAATGTCGGCATCACATGACAGGTAGGTGTAGTCCCTACAGCGTTCACTCTGTCACCCAGAAATGACAAGAATTGAACCATGTCGGTTCACGATCTGCGACTCACCATTTCATTCATTTGCGTTCAGCACACACCCCAAGTGCTGAACGAAATGTGCCGAGACATCGTAACGTTCAACTGTGTAGCTGGTTACGACTTTTTTTGTCGTCGCATTTCATTCAGCACATTTGACCCCTGAATGAAACCGACCGAGGGAATGGCTCGGGGTTGAATGGGCCATTGAACCAGGCCCAACAGGGCCACAATGCCACGAGACTCCAAACACACACCGCCACCGACTTTGACGAACGGCGCCGAATCGGTTACAAGGAAGAGGGGAGCTGCGTCCGCGGTGTGCGCCGAGACGGTGGGGCAGGCCGCCTGGCCTGTCGCGCGTGGACAGACCAAGGCGACTGGCCTGCATCCCTGCCGTGCAGGCGCGCCGCCCGCACTACGAACCCTATAAGCCGCCCGGTATCGTGTCGAATCTGTTGCACGCGGGAGTAAAAAGGGAGGAAGAAAACGGCCGGGTCGCGCCAGGGATTGCTCCCTGGCGCGACCCGGCCCTTTTTCCTTTCAACTAGAAATCGGTGTCGCTCCACAGCTCGTTGGCCGCTTTGTCGGTGACGGCATCCAGCGCGCCGCCGTTGTCCGCGGTGCGGTTGGCGAAGAACCAGTCTTGTCCCTGGCTGCCGGTGAGGGTATCGACCTCGTTGTCGTTGAACACGGTTTGGCAGGCGCCGTCGTCGCCGAATAAGCGATAACCGTTCGCCAATCCTGTGCCGGCCGTGATGTTGGCGACCCGACTGCTGTAACTGCCGGCGCTGGTCCACTCGTTCATCAAGGAGAACAGAGCGGTGTCGTTGGCGTCGTAAGCGGTATAGCCGGCGATCAGGACGTCCTCGTCGGCATTGCCGACGATGCGGTCGGCGCCATAGCCGCCGATGAGCAGGTCCCGGCCGTCGCCGCCGATGATTAGGTCATCGCCGCAGCCGCCGAGCAAAACGTCGTTGCCGGCGCCGCCCTTAAGCCGGTCGTTGCCGGCGCCGCCGTCGAGCCACGCTGACAGGCTGATACTGCCGGCCACTTGCATGTCGTCATTGCCCGCTAACCCGTAGGCGACGATCCGGCCCGTGGGGTTGAACGTGCCTTGCGAGACGCCGTTAATCAGCACTTCCACCGCTCCGCTATTGCCCACGGGATTGACGCGAATCGTATCATCTGCCGTGGTTCCGCCGATCACCAGGGCGGTCTTTAACGGATCGCATGGATCGCAGCCATCGGGCTGTACGGCAACGGCCGTGACGGTTACGGTCACGGTCACGACGCCGTCACCGCCCGGATCGCCATCGTGGACCGTCACGGTCACCGTGTAGCTGCCGTTGGTCGTGTAGACATGGTCGAAACTGAACGTCTTGTCCGAATCGAGCGGCAGCGGCTGGTTGCCCGAGCCGTCGCCAAAGTTCACGGTGGCAGTCCAAACGTCTGTTCCAGGATCGAGGAACGAACCGGCATAGCTCAGCGACTGCCCGCGCACGCCGTCGGTGGGGCCGTTGAAGCTCAAAACGGGAGCCACGTTATTCACGACAAGCTCGAACGTCGTCGTGGCCACGCCGCCCTGGCCATCGTCCGCCGTGATCGTCACGGTTTGCGATTCGGTCGGGCCGTCGCTGGTGTTGAACGACCAACTCCATGTGCCGGCGCCCTTGGTGATCGAGCCGATCGACGCGCTGATCGTGACGGCGCTGAGATCAATGTCGTCGAACGTGCCGGAGTTGCTGGCAACCTGGCCTTCGTTGACCGTGACGGCGGTCTGATCCACCGCCACGCTGAGATACACCGTTTGCGCTGGGGCGCCGGGGCCCACGATCAGGCCGTTGGCCTGCAAATCGTCGTCGCCGCGCTGGCCGTCGACAAAGTACAAGACGACGATCTCGGGAGCGCTATCGGCGTCCGGGCCGGCGTCGATGATGGCCCCGGTCGTGCCATCGAAGGCGAACTCATACCAGTGTGGCGTCGGATTGTCGAGCGTCGGGCCGTACTTGTAATAGCTGTTGACCACCGTGTCGTCGGGCAGGTAGAGCGTGGCGGTGGTCGCTCCACCCGCGCTCACGCCCGCGATGGCGAAGTCGAAATGACCCAGCGGGAAAGTCGCACTCGCCGGCATGTCCAGCGGCGATGGATTGGCCACGGCTGCGACACCGACGAGCGCCGTTCCGAAGGGAGCGGCCACGGTCACGTAATCTCCCGTCGCCAAGGTGCTCGGCAGCGACGCCACGTTGTGTTGCGCGCTATCCGGAATGCCGTCCGCGTTGCCGTCGCCGCCGTTGGGCGCGGCCGCCTCGACCGCGGCGTCAACGCCATCGCTCTCGGCATAGTCAATCGTCAAGGCGGCGGCCTGGGACGTCGCCACATGGTGGTAGCCGTCGTCGACCCGGACGGACACGTTGAAGTTCGTGAAGGCGCCATGGTTGATCGGCACGAACGGCTCGATTTGCGCCCAGGTCAGCAAGGGCGTCTTGCCCGTGGCGTCGCCGAAGACGCCGTCGCCATTGATGTCCCAGGTGTAGCTCAGCGCGTCGCCATCGGGATCATTGGATGCGGAAGCGTTCAGGACAAGTTCTTCGCCTTGGTTGACCCCATACGGCCCGCCGGCATCGGCCGTCGGCGCCTGGTTGATGTGGATGAGGGTCAAGGTCACGTCGTTGCCATCACCGCCAAGGTAGCTGATGCGATAGCGATTGCCGTGGTCGTCTAGGACGGTGCCGCCTTCGCCCAGGCCGTAGAACGTGCCGTTGACGTCAGACGGGCCTCGATTGTCGATGATTCTGTAGACATCGCCAAAGTTGGGCGTGAACAGACCGGCGTGAATTAGCGCCAGAGAACCGGAGAGGCTAACCAACTGCTGGTCTACGATCTGGGCAAACTGCACACCCCCAACGCCGTTCTGGAACTTCAGACCCAGGTAACCCACAAAGCGGATTTCCTCCGCAGTCACCGCCGAAACCGCCGAATGATCCCAAAAGCCGTAGAAGGTCAATCCTCCGTTGTCGTTGCGGATCGTTCCCGAATTGCGGTTGTCACTGGCCTCAGGGTTTCCTAGCGCCAGGTCGCCGCTGAGCACTTCAATCGTCCCCGTATTGTCAATGCTCAGACTCAGCAGAGCCGTTCCCGCGCCCGCCGTTTTCCGGATGATGCCGCGGTTATCCAAATAACCGGCATAGCTTCGAGCCCCGTGGCCGATAACACAGTCCGTCGCAATCTCGAACACTCCCTCATTGATGAACCGGGCGCCGTCGGGTGACACACCCATCGTCGGATTCTGCGACGTTGAACCCCCCGTCAAAAGCACCGTCCCTTTATTCGTCCAGGTCCGGCCACTCAGCCCTAGCGTGCCTGCATAATCGACGGCCGACAGGTAGCTGGTGCCACGCGTCTCGATCCAGCTTCCGAAAGGTCCACTCAAACTTCCGACCGCCGAAACGAAATCCCCCGCCACGATGAAGTTGTCACGACCCGACAGGCCACCGGAGCGCATCACCAAACTCGGCAACACGAATGTCCGCGGTTCCACCCCCGACGTGCTCACGTTCAACCCGCCGCTGATTGACACGTCGCCGAAATTCTCCACCACACCTGTCATCGACACGAGTCCCGCCGTGACACTGGTGCTCACGTCCGCTCGGTAGGTCCCGGCAAACGTGCTCGTGCCATGAAAGCGGATTTCCTCCGCAGTCACCGCCGAAACCGCCGAATGATCCCAAAAGCCGTAGAAGGTCAATCCTCCGTTGTCGTTGCGGATCGTTCCCGAATTGCGGTTGTCACTGGCCTCAGGGTTTCCTAGCGCCAGGTCGCCGCTGAGCACTTCAATCGTCCCCGTATTGTCAATGCTCAGACTCAGCAGAGCCGTTCCCGCGCCCGCCGTTTTCCGGATGATGCCGCGGTTATCCAAATAACCGGCATAGCTTCGAGCCCCGTGGCCGATAACACAGTCCGTCGCAATCTCGAACACTCCCTCATTGATGAACCGGGCGCCGTCGGGTGACACACCCATCGTCGGATTCTGCGACGTTGAACCCCCCGTCAAAAGCACCGTCCCTTTATTCGTCCAGGTCCGGCCACTCAGCCCTAGCGTGCCTGCATAATCGACGGCCGACAGGTAGCTGGTGCCACGCGTCTCGATCCAGCTTCCGAAAGGTCCACTCAAACTTCCGACCGCCGAAACGAAATCCCCCGCCACGATGAAGTTGTCACGACCCGACAGGCCACCGGAGCGCATCACCAAACTCGGCAACACGAATGTCCGCGGTTCCACCCCCGACGTGCTCACGTTCAACCCGCCGCTGATTGACACGTCGCCGAAATTCTCCACCACACCTGTCATCGACACGAGTCCCGCCGTGACACTGGTGCTCACGTCCGCTCGGTAGGTCCCGGCAAACGTGCTCGTGCCATGAAATCGGATTTCCTCCGCAGTCACCACCGAAGCCGTCGAATGGTCCCAATAGCTGAAGAACGTCAGCATTCCATCATCGTTGCGGATCGTGCCCGAATTGCGGTTGTCGCTAGCCTCGGAATTGCCCACTGCCAGGTCACCGCTGAGCACTTCAATCGTCCCCGTATTGTCTACGCTCAGACTCAGGTATGCCGTTCCCTCGCCCGCCGTCTTCCGGATGATGCCGCGGTTCTCCAAATAACCGGCATAACTTCGATAGCCGTGACCCAACTGCACGTCCGCCGAAATCTCGAACAACCCCTCGTTAACGAGCCGAGCCCCATCCGGATTGACCCACACCGAGTAACTCCGCCCGTCCGAGGCCCCGCTCATCACTACCGTCCCGCGGTTTATCCACGTTCGCCCGCTAAGGTTCAACGACGTATAGGATGGGGCCAGCAGCAGTTCGCTCCTCCCAAGCGTTTCGATCCAGCTTCCCACGGGACCGCTCAAGGAACCGACCCCCGCGATGAAGTCCCCGGTCACGATGAAATTGTCACGACCCGACAACCCACCGAATAGGTTCAGCCTCAGACTCGGCAACACAAACGTCTGCGGAACCTCCCCCGACGTGCTCACGTTCAACCCGCCGTTGATCGACAAGGCACCGAAGTTCTCCACGACGCCCGTCATGGACACGCTTCCCGCCGTGACGCTGGTGCTTATGTCCGCTCGGTAAGTCCCCGCAAATGTGTTCGTGCCATGAAACCGGATTTCCTCCGCAGTCACCACGGAAGCCGACGAATCGTCCCAATAGCTGAAGAACGTCAGCATTCCATCATCGTTGCGGATCGTTCCCGAATTGCGGTTGTCGCTCGCCTCGGAATTTCCCACTGCCAGGTCACCGCTGAGCACTTCAATCGTTCCCGTATTGTCTACGCTCAGACTCAGGTATGCCGTTCCCTCGCCCGCCGTCTTCCGGATGATGCCGCGGTTCTCCAAATAACCGGCATAACTTCGATAGCCGTGACCCAACTGCACGTCCGCCGAAATCTCGAACAACCCCTCGTTAACGAGCCGAGCCCCATCCGGATTGACCCACACCGAGTAACTCCGCCCGTCCGAGGCCCCGCTCATCACTACCGTCCCGCGGTTTATCCACGTTCGCCCGCTAAGGTTCAACGACGTATAGGATGGGGCCAGCAGCAGTTCGCTCCTCCCAAGCGTTTCGATCCAGCTTCCCACGGGACCGCTCAAGGAACCGACCCCCGCGATGAAGTCCCCGGTCACGATGAAATTGTCACGACCCGACAACCCACCGAATAGGTTCAGCCTCAGACTCGGCAACACAAACGTCTGCGGAACCTCCCCCGACGTGCTCACGTTCAACCCGCCGTTGATCACTAGGTCTCCAAAACTCTCCACAATGCCCGACCCAGTGACAGCCACCACGCCATTAATGTCCGTGTGTTGGGCCTGGTAAGTACCCTCCAACACGATCGTTCCACTGTAAAAAACCACACGATCACCAATCACGCTCGAGGACGCCGCAAACGTCTGCTGACCACGCAATTCCAGGGTGGTGCCTGGTGCGCCGACGAACTGCCCCGTGTGGGTAGCTTCATAGAGGCCCCAACTCACGCCGCCGCCCTGAACGTCGACCAATCCGCGGTTGTCCGCATTCAGTTCAAAGGTTCCGCCGCCCGTGATCGTGACCGTTCCCTCGTTGATGAAGCGCACGCTGCCATCGTGGCGATAGTCACGCAACACGTAGCCGTTGTTGGTCGGGGCCCCGATTACCATCTGGCCCCGGTTGATCCATTGCGCGCCGTCGGTGAGTTCCGTGATGCTCTGGCCCCACGTGCTCGTCCCGTAAGTGATCAGCGTGCGGCCACTGAAACCTCCTCCGAAGTAGCCGCTGCCAAACGACAGATTGCCCAGCACTGAGACTGTTCCGCTGCCGGCAAGGATTCCGCGTTCTCCCCACGCCATCGACGCGTCAACCGTAAGATCGCCGGTGCCGGCAAGCGTGCCGCCGGTGACGTCGAAGGCGCCGTGCAGCGTGGAATCTCCCGCGATTGCTAGTTCGCCTCCGCTAAGACGCAGCCCCGCTTGGCTCGTAAGGCTGTGAATGGACGTGCTCCCGGAACTATGGCTGACCGTGAAGTTGTTGGCCCCCAGGTTGATGACGACATCATCATCCGTCCCCGGCAGCACGTCACCGGACCAGTTGAAGCGGTCCTGCCAGTTGACGCCGTCGCCGTCGCCGTCGGTGTTGCCGTCCCAGGAGATGAACAGGACGGGTGCGCCGGGATCGACGATGATGCCGTTTGCCATGCCGTCCGCATCACCGCTGCCGCCGTCGGTCAAAGTGAGTCGAAGCACATCAGGTTGCAGATCGCCGTTCGTATCGGCAGGGGCCGCTCCAGCGAAAATGTGCCAACCACTGGCGTCATGTTTCCAATAAGCGACGTTGTTCAATTTCACGCTGGCGGGCAGGTAGAGATCGACCGTGGTCGTGGCGCCCGGTTGCAGCCCCTCGACTCTGAAATCAAAGAGACCGACCGGGACGTTCTGGACGTTGAAGTTGCTGGGCAAAGACGGCAAATCTGCGGGAAGCGTGGTGGCGGTGTAGTTCGCTACCGCCGCCAAGCTCCCCGTCTTCGAAGCGAGCGTGACATACTGTTGGTCGACGGCATTGGGCAGCGAGGCCACGTTGGCTTGCTGGCTATCGCGCGTGCCGTCGTGGTTGCCGTCGCCGTTGTTGGGCCCGGCGTCCTCGACCGCGGCGGGCACGCCATCGTTTTCAGCGACGTGCCAGACGCCGCCGTTGATTCTCAGCCGGATTCCCTCGGGAATGATGAGATTCTGTTCGTTGAAGTCGGGAGGCTTGATGCTCGATGAAACCAGGTCGAACCCGTCACGAAACGTCACGTCAATATCGACCGGAGTGCCGGCCACGAGCGGATTTGCATTGGCGCTGGTAAAGATGGCCATCAACTCGTCGGCTACCTGTTGGTTGGCGACGACAAGGCGAGCCGTGCGGTTACCGGTTGCGGCAAGGGTCGGCAGGGAGCTTTTCAACGCATCCTGCAGCTGTCGTTGAAGCGTGGGCCCGGGATATGGGTATCGATTCAGCGCAACCGAGATCGCGGGTGGCACGCTCGAATACTTGTCGGAAATGGCCAGGCTCGGGCCAGTGCCCGGCTCGAAGTAACCCGCGGCGAGGAACCCAAACCCATCGTAGGCCACGACCGCTACATTGTAATGCTCTAAGCCGAACGTTCCATCATAGTCGAATCGGGGCCCGCCGCGAAAGACTTTCACTTCACCGAAGGAGTTGATCGCTGCATCCGGCCATTGATCAAAATTGAAATCTGCGACGACGATCTGGTCTGCAGGACCAAGGTCTTCCGGAATAGCCAAGAGCCTGTCCGAATTGGAATAGGTCTCAAATGATATGTTGGCGACGTCCGCCACACCAAAAACCGATGTGTTGCGGAGATAAGTCCAGGTGCGAACCGTGGGACTTGTGGGCGCCACCGTCACTGCAACCATATCGTCACGACCGTCGCGGTCGAAATCGAGCACGGCCAGGCTATTGACTGGCTGGTTGGTCAAGACGGCGACAGGGGACAGGAAGGTCCCGTCACCCTTGTTTTGCCAAAGCGAGATGGAAGGCTGTCCGTCAATCCCGGTGAATTGTGCAACGTCGGGGAGGCCGTCGAGGTTGAAGTCTGCGACCACCATTTTGCCAGGATTCGGGTCGCCATTGTCAAGCGGCACGATAGCGTCGTTGGGATTACGACTCAATCCCGTGGCTGATCCCTTCAAGACGGATAGGCCCGGCATTCCCGTAGAGGCATTTGTGCCGAGAAGGACGAGATCCTTGAACCCATCTGCGTCGAAGTAGGCGACGGCGTGGGAATACACGGTATCGAATGAGAGACCCGTATCGATCACCACAGCGCCTTCAAAGACGCCGTTGCCGGTTGCTCGAAAGTAGTGGACCATCGAGTGACTGCCGACAACGGAATGTCCAATCACGGCTAGATCGTCGCGGTTGTTGGAAAAACGCCCTACGACCAGATCGTCAAAGCGCCAGTCCTGATCAGTGGACACGGTGAGTGTGGTTCCAGGATCGCCAGTAGCGAAAGTTGTCCCCCCGGTGGAGAAATACAGTTGCACGGTCACTTTATTGTTCGCGCGTTGGAGCACGGCGATGTCATCGAGGTTGTCGCCGCCGAATTTGCCGGTGACAATCGGGCCGAGGTCGCCGCCAAGGGGGATCAAGCCAGGGTAACTCTGGAACGCAGGCGCCAGCCGGTCTTCCAACTGCTGCACGCGAAGGATTGGGGACCGCTTGCGCGAAACACCAGCCCGGCGGCGCGAGCTGTTACGCGGAACGTTCAAAAGTTGTGTCAACCAGTTTGAGATCACGGCGTGACCCTTTCGGAAAAAAGGATGTAGGACAAACGGCGCAATTTGGCTGTTCCGAAAACCGTCAGATTACTTTGGCAGGATAATCGCCGGAGGGCCGGTCCGATCGGTGCCGGGTTCCAGGTGGCGGTAGAGTCGGACGAACAGGTTACGAACCGCGCATTCTCGATTCATGAACGGATCACTCGTCTAACGTCGCGGTGGTTCGTGAGCTCGGCCGACGATCTCCCAATCGACTTCTGGTCCGGCAGCCAGCGGGCGCGCATAGATCGGCCCCGGCTGGCCGTAGGCCAACAGCCGATCGCCATCTACCGCGAGGAACCTAGGCCCGGAGGGAATGCGAGCCACTGGCGTCCACGGCGCGGATTCGTCCCGCGCGGGCCGCGCCACGACATTTTTGGCGTCATGACCGAAGATCCGCTGGGCTGTCGCCGCGATGCCGTCCGGCCAGATGGGTGCGACACTGTCTTCCCGCACCCACGCGGCTTTCGGGTCGCCGAGCGAGCAGTAGCAAAGGACATTGGGAAGGATCGCCACGTAGAATCGGTCGCCCGCAATGGCGAGGAACCCGCCGCTTTCCCCGGTTTTCATCACCGGCCAATTCTTCCAAAGCACCCACGGCGTGCCAGGCGCGTCGACCGGCCGAGTCAGAATCTTTTCGCCCACCGTGCAATAGAGTTGGCCGTCCTGGGCAATGAGCCACCAGCCGGGACAATGGCCGTCAAAATGCCATTTCCCGGCCGCGTCGCGAGCGTACAGTTCCGCGTCGCGATCGACCAACCACATCCGACCCGCGTCTACGGCAAAGCCATTACCCTCGGCCGGCAAGAGCAGTTCGCCGCCGGGCGGGCCGAACAGGAAGCGGAGGTGTTCCGACTCGACTTGCGCATCGCGCGGGAGCCGGTCGAACAGCCGTTCGGCGGCCGCGTATTCTGCCCGCCCGAGGACGACCTCCGTCGCCCCGCCGAACGGCAGCGGGAGCTTGAACGCGAGTGGCTTCTCGGGGTTCATCCGATACCACCGGTCCTGTCCCGCCGGCTGGCCGTGGACGATGAAGCGACGGCGCCACGTGCAGTACCGCGCCCGCAGCCGGGCCGCCAACGCCGGTGTAGGCGGTGGGTGTGTCGCCTGCAACTCGACCTCAACTTCGGACCCGAACGCACGCACGCCGACGACCCGGAGTGGGTTGTCGGGGGGGTAGAACCGCTGAAGCATGTCACGGAACTCGGGCACGACGTCGTCCCGCAGTATGCGCAAATTCCGCTCCTGGAAGGACTCGACCGCCACGAGAGCGGGCGGCTGGGCCGGTTCGCGATTCGCGGCAGGAAGCTGATCGACCGCGGGCTGCGAATCACGTGTTAGCGCCCAACCGGCGATCGCGACCGCGCCGCAAAGCACAAGACCAACCAGCAGGGCCTTTCCCGCGGTCGTTGCCCACAGAGCCGCCACGGCCGACGCGGCCCGGCTTCTTCCCTCGCTGACAAGTGCGACCGCGCCGACGACGGGGGCGACGCCAAATCGCTTCAGGACGGCCCGCAAGCGCTGCCGCGCCCGGTGCAAGCGGACGCGAAACGTCGCGACGGACAGTCCGAGCGTTGCCGCTGCCTGGTGGTCCCCGTCGACAGCTTCCGCCGCACCCAAGGCGTGCCGGTCTTGTTCGGACAGTTCGGCAATGGCCCGGCGCACGCGCCGCGCACACTCGGCCCGGCTGGCGGCGTCAATAGGCTGGTCCGCAGCGGCGGCTTCCTGGCGGCGCTGCCACCACTCCCGGCCCGCTTCCCGACCGTGCGCCTCGGCCGCAATCGACTTCGTGGCCAGATTCCGGGCGGTCTGTGACAACCAGCCGTCGATCGCGTCGGGCGACCGAATTCTCTCCCGCTGTCGCCACAGCTGCAGGAACACATCCGTGGCGACATCTTCGACCGGGCCGTTGCGTCCGAGGATATTGCGGCACACGGCCTCGACGGCGGAGTATTTCCGACCCATCAACACGATGAAGGCCTCCGGGTCGCCAGCGGCAGCGCGCAGCATCAACTCGCCGGCCGGAAGTTGCCGGTAGGCAAGAGGGATGATCTGGCGTCGCAAAAAGTCGAAAGTATTCATGGCGCGTACGTGAGAATAGGTTCCACGAGCGGCGCAAGAATTACAACAATAATTTCGAGGCAAAGGTGTTGATTTACGAGCGCGTAACTTCTCAATGACCCTGGGTCATCGAGATTCGAAGGACGGGGGGCCGGCCCCCGGGGGGACACCACCATCTGTCGGCTGATGCCGGCATTTTTGACGCCGTAACCTACGGTCCACCAAAGAGATGCGCAAACGAGTGCGTGCCAACCGTGCGAAAAACCTGTCGCCTACTCCAGGCATACATCGCTTCAAAGGAGGACAGCGATCCCAAAGTTCTTGAGAAGCTGCAGGAGCGCGTTCTAAATGCAATGCGTCAGCCAGTTTAGGACTTGTTGACCCATCCACGCCGGCGGACCAGTCCAGACGCAGTGGTCGCTCTGTAAATAGGGGGGGACGGAGTGGGTGTAATGTAATCCATCGCTCGGCCGCCCGAGCACCCTCAACCGGGGTCCAGAAACCCGGTTTCTTGGAGAAACCGGGTTTCTTAGCGTTTTGAAACAGCTTCTAAACAAATCGCTTTCAGTCGGTCGCCGGTCAGTTTGCGCAAACGATGGCGTCGGCTGCGACGTACATGTATAAAGATACAGAATCATTCTCTCTCATTTGCAGAGGTTTCGAGCGACATGGCCGAGCCAACGCAGCCCGAACAAGGGATTCAAGCAGGCGCCCCCCCCGCTCCCCCCCTTGCGAAGGGGGGGCTGGAGGGGGTCGCGCCGGCAACGGCGATCCAGGAAGGGACAACGAGCCCCGATCCCATAACGCTCCCGCCGCTGCCGCCGGCGCCGGAACCGACGCCGGTCGCGACCGGCTGGACGACGTTTGACGTCGTGCTGCTGTTGTTGCTGGCGACGTTGAGCGTTTTCCTGGGCTCGTTTGTCGTCACCAACAGCGATTTTTGGCTGCACCTGGCCACTGGCCGCGCCATCGCGACCGGTGCGCATACCTTCGGCGTGGATCCATTTTCCCTAGGTTCGGTGCATAACGGGGTCCCTGTACGTTGGATCAACCATGCTTGGCTTTACGATCTGGGGCAATTCGGGGTGTACAGCGCTTTCGGCGGCCGGGGGGTGGTGATCGTCCAGGCCATGCTGATGGCGGCGCTGTTTCTGCTCATCGTCAAAGTCGGCAGCGGCGCCGGCAGCCCGATGACCGCGCTGCTGTTGGCCGGGTTGACGGTGCTCGTGGTCAGTCAGCGCGTATCCTCGACGTCCAGCGCGCTGGCGACACCGATGATGGCGTCCTTTGTCTTGTTCGGCGCAATGTTCGTGCTGTTGCGGCGCGGCGGCGCCTTGGCGGCCGTGGCGGACGATGAACAAGCCTCCGCGCGTGCGCTGTGGGGAGTGCCGCTCCTGTTCGTGCTCTGGGTAAATCTGGATGCCTGGTTCATCCTGGGCTTGGCGACGCTGGCCCTGGTCGTGTTGGGCAATGCGGTCGGGTGCGCGCTCGGTTGGCAGCGCCGGTGCTCCGTTGGGACGCAAGCGTTTGTCCTTTTGGTCAGCGTCGCCGCCTGCCTGCTCAATCCGTATCACGTCCATGCATTCACGTTGCCGGCAGAGTTGGGCCATGCGCTGCCGTGGCTGCCAACTTCGCTGTGCCCCGGCGCCGAGGCCTTGCGCGGGTTGGCGAAATACGATCCGGAGCTGTTGACCGGCGTGGGCTACGTCTGGCCGTTGCACGCCAATTACAATCCGTTTCTCGGGCAGAACTTCTCGATCGCCAGGGTCGCTTATTTTTTGCTGCTGGTGCTGAGCATCGTATCGTTCCTCCTGGCGGCGGCGAGCGCCACCGGGGCCGGCGGCGCGGGCTTGCCGATCGGACGCGCCCTGGCTTGGTTGTTCGTCGCATTTCTAGGTGGAACACAGATCCTGCTGATCCCGCTCTTTGCGGTGGTTGCCGGACCGATCACGATCGTCAATTTCGTCGAATTTGGCCAGTGGCGGCGGCAACGTGCGCTCGGCGGGCCGGAGCTGATCCTCATCAATCCCAACCTCGCGCGGTTTGCGGTTGCGGTGCTGGCGCTGGTGGCGCTGGGTCTGGCCTGGCCTGGCTGGTTGCACTCCGCGATCGGCGAACCATCGACGCGCCGCGTCGCCTGGCAGGTGCAAGCAGACCCGTCATTGCGTGCGTCCGCCGAAGCGCTCAAGCAGGCCGGGGCCAAGCACGTGTTCAATCTGTCCTCCGATATCGCCCATTATTGCGCCTGGTTCGCGCCGGGCGTGCGCTGTTACATCGATCAGCGGCTCGGCCTGTTTGCCCACGAAGCGGCCCAGTATGCCAAGATGCGCAAGCAACTGCGCGAGGACGCCAACACCGTCATTCGCGACCAACGCCGGCCTCCCAAGAGCGATTGGCCCGAGTTGTTCCGCGCGCAGCAGATCGATCATCTGGTCATTACGCGCTTTTGGGAACAGCCCCATGCGAATGCAGTGGTCATGATGTGCTGGCTGCAGCCCTGGCACTGGACCCAGCGCTACGCCGACGGGCGGACCTTGGTATTTGCGTGGTCAGCCACCGGCCAGGGCGCGGGTGAATCGTTGCACGCCGCGTTCAACCGCGCCGCCTTCGGTCCGGTGCCGGCCGAGCGGCGGGCGCCGCTCGGAGGCGCCAACCCGCCGCAGACGTCTTCGCTGCAATCGATCTACCTGGATGGTCAGGCCGCCTTCGCGCCCTTGACGGCGTCCGAGCCGAACGTGCATCTCGTCTATTACAACCTGGTCAAGGAGCGCTGGCGCTTGGCCTATGAACCGCTGTGGCACATCGCCGTGTGGGCCGGGCCCGCGGGATTGGGCAGCGCTGCGCCGGGCAGTTGCCTGGGCCTTTTCACCGACGTTTACACCCAATGGATGGATCGATTGATTTTCCCCAAGCTGCGGCTGCCTCCGGACTTTGGACCGCCCGCAGCGCCGTTGCTGATGATCCGTGCGGCGCGCCAAGCCCTGGCCGACAACCCCAATGAGGCCGCGCCGTATTTGGCTCTCTATGACGCCTACAAGCTCCAGAGTGCCTTCCTTGAGGAGGCCTGGTCTTCGGGCACCGGGATGCCGCCGGATCGCGTCGATGTGCGGCAGGTGCAAATGGTGACGGCCCTGCGCAACTATCTCGACCTCAAGCCGGACGATTGGCGCGTCCGCCACGAATTTGCCCGGCTGTTTTACAGCCTGCACCATTTCGATGCCGGGCTGGAGCAAATGACCTTGGTTCTCGAAAAGCTGGCGAAGGAACGTCGCAAAGCGCGCGATAAGCGGAATCACGACGCGCTCTTGGCCCTGGAAAAGGATCTCACCGAATTCCACAAGAACATCGAGCGTGATGTGAAGCGCCGCCGGGGCGATTACGATCTCATGACGGCGAAAAAAGAGCCGATGCAGAAATTCCAAGTCGCCGTGCTCATACCCTACGATTCATTCGACAAAGAAAACAAGCCCGTGCGCGATCCCGGCGGCATGGGCTTGTCGCTCGAGGGCTTGAAACAATTGCAGAGCATATCACCGGACAGCTTGCCGGCCGCCGATAAGTCGATGTTGCACTACTTTCGCTGTCGCGTGCTCCTGCAGCTCGGGCGCCTGGGCGAAGCTTCGAATGAACTCTTCGAAGTGAAAGACGCTCCGGTTCAGCAAACCTTGTTGTGGCACTTCGCCGCGCTCGGCGCTTACGAACTCATGGACAGCACCCTGGCCAGGCTCGAAGACCAGGCCGAGCAGGAACTGCCGCTGGCGCCCGCCAGCCGCAACCTGGCGGTGAGCCTTGCTGCCGCCCAGCGGCTGCACATGATTGGCGAGCAACCGACGTTGCCGCGCATTTTCAGCTATTTGAACCGTTACTCCATGCCCGGGCTGGCCGAGATAACGATGGCCGTCCGTCAAGCGCTCGAAAAGCGTGCGGATCTGCGCACGCTGCGCGGCATGTTGGCGCTGGAAGTGGGCGACACCGCGCGGGCCGAGGAGCATCTCGCCCAGGCTCTCAAGATCGCCGGTAAGGGGGTTTACTTCCCCGACCGCCCGATTGCCGAGCGCTATTTGGAACTGATACGCGCCGAGAAGAAGTAGCGGGGCCATTGTGACGCGGGGTTGTAATTGTTTAGCCCCGGTTCGCAGAACCGGGACGGCCCCAGCGCTTGCAAAGGCATGATCCATCTGCATGGGGTCAAGTCCGCCCCGTTTCTGCGAAACGGGGCTAAACGGTTGCGTTGTTCGCGCAGTAATCAATTGGAGATGATGTTCAGCAACGTCTCCGCTGCGATCCGAGCAAACTCGGCGTCGTTGATGTGCATATCGAGTTCCAGCAACTGCACGTGCGGGCTGATCCAGTTTCGCAGACTTTGAAACAGCGCTCGGTCCGCTTCGGGCCACCAGAACGGTTGGCCCTCGCTGTCGATCGCCGAAACGCCACGCAGCGGCACGAGCACCGTCGTCGACCCCTTGGCGGCGCTGGCCTTTTGCGCGATCTCCTTGCCAAGCAGGTCGTTCTCGTGCGGCGTGGTCCGCATCAGCGTGACGGTCGAGTTATGCTGGTAGAATCGGCGGTCCTTGAACTTCTCCGGCACCGAGTCGCGCGGGCCGAAGTTGACCATATCCAGGGCGCCCAAGGAGATGACCTGCGGCACGCCGCGCAAACCCGCGGCCGTGAGACGGTCGGGGCCGGCGCTGAGGATGCCGCCGACCAGTTCGTCGGCCAGCTCGGTCGTGGTGATATCAAGTACGCCTTGGATGATGCCGTCGGCGATGAAGGATTCCATCGTCAGGCCGCCGGTGCCGGTGGCGTGAAAGACCAGCATTTCGTAATTCTGCTGCTCGAGCAATTGCCGAGCCGCTTTGACGCAGGGCGTGGTCACGCCAAACATCGTTGCCGCGAGGAGGGGTTTCTTCGGTAAGTCCGCGGCTGGCAACCAGTGGACTTGGCCGCGCACCATCCCCACCATGGCATACGCCGCATTGGCCAGCACTGTCCGGCTGATGCGATTGAGCCCGCTGATGTCCACGACGGAATGGAGCATCATGATGTCGCGGACGCCGACGTATTGTTTGACCTGCCCGCTCGCCAGGGTGCTGACCATGAGCTTGGGAACGCCGAAGGGCAGGGCACGCATCGCGGCGGTGCCGATGGTGGTGCCGGCGGAACCGCCCAGGGCCAGCACGCCATCGACTTTGCCTTGCTGATGCAATTCCGCAACGAGTTTGGCTGCGCCTGCCGCAGCGCTGGTGACGGCCCGGCCGCGGTCGCCGGCTTGCACGATGGCGGCGAGCGTCGTTCCGGCCGCCTCGAAAACCCTGTCGCGCGGCACGTCAGGCGTGAACAGCGGCGGCCCTTGCACCCCGGCGTCGATGGTCAGCGTCGCCAGGCCGATGGTGTGCAATAAGTCGCGGACGAATTGATATTCCACGCCCTTGGTGTCGAAGGTACCCAGGAGGATGACGGGCATGGCACACCTGCAAAGTTTAGCCCCGGTTCGAAGAACCGGGGCGGACACTGTCCTTGCAACAACATCCATCCCATGCGGGCGCGACGTCCGCCCCGGTTCTGCGAACCGGGGCTAAACGAATGATCACGCCAGCGCCGCCAAGACCGCGTCGGTCATTTGCGCCGTCGTCGCCGTGCCGCCCAGGTCGGGCGTGCGCGCCTTGCCGTCCTTGAGCACGTTGGCCACAGCGCGCTGAATGGCGTTGCCGCTTTTCACATGGCCCAAGTGATCGAGCATCATCTTGGCCGACAAGATCGCCGCCAGCGGATTGGCGATGCCCTTGCCCGCAATGTCCGGCGCCGAGCCGTGCACCGGCTCGAACATGCTGGGAAAAAGGCGCTCAGGATTGATGTTCGCACTGGCGGCCAGGCCGACGCTGCCGGTCACGATGGCGCTCAGATCGGTAAGAATGTCGCCGAATAAGTTGCTGGCGACGACGACGTCGAACACCTCCGGCTTGCGGACAAAATCCATGGCAGCCGCGTCGACGAGCAACGAGCGCGATTCAATGTCGGGGAACTCCTTCGAGACGTCACGGAAGGCTTCGTCCCACAGGCCCATGCTGTAAACTTGGGCATTCGATTTCGTGATCGAAGTCACTTTCTTGCGGCGCTGGCGCGCCCCGTGAAAGGCGGCCCGCATGATGCGCTCACAACCGCGCCGCGTGAATACCGCAGTCTGCACCGCAGTTTCATGCGCGGTTGCCGGGTAAAGCCGGCCGCCGACCGGGGCATACTCGCCCTCGGTGTTTTCGCGATAGACGAGCATGTCGATGCTGCCCGGCGCCTTGTCGCGCAGCGGCGACTGTACACCGTCAAAAAGATAGGCGGGGCGCAGGTTGACGTACTGGTCGAAGTTGCGGCGCATCGGCAACAGTAGGCCGTGCACGGTGACGCTGTCGGGGACATCGGGAGCGCCGACCGCGCCGAGGAATATGGCGTCGTGCTGCTTGAGGATGTCCCAGCCGTCGTCGGGCACGATTTTGCCGGTCTTCTTGTAATAACCGGAACTCCAGGGCAGCCGATTCCATGCCACGGACGCGCCGTCGCGCTTCAGGGCGGCGTCAACAACGCGAATTGCCTGCTCGATCACCTCCGGGCCGATGCCGTCGCCGCCAATGACTGCGATCTTGCCGGATGCCATTGCGAATTTTCCCCACAAAGACTATAGGTGCGCGGGCTGGAATGCCGATACCTTTCTATTGGAGATCGCTTTCCAGCGGTAGTCTGGGCAATTCGATGAACTTGCATAAACGCAACCAACGGGCCCATTTCCTGGCGACGGGGATTTCCGTCCTGGCTGGACTCGGACTGGCATGCTTGCTGACGGGCACGGTTGGCTGCAAATCCGCGGATAAGAAGGATGATCCGCTCTTTGGCGTCAAGCCGCCGCAGGTGAATCCGGTCCCGCCGACGACCGGCGCCAATCCGCAAGCGCGCGCCGGCGTGCCGCCCATTCCCGGCAACACCAGCGCCGGCAGCACCGCAGCGCTTGCCAGCATGCCGGGCAGTCGGCCGTTGTCGATCAATGCTCCGCCGCCGTCCGTTCCGCAGAAGATTTCGACCGTCCCCAACGTGCAGCCGATTCCGCGGGATGTACCGCGCACGCCGGGCCTTTTGGCGACCGGCTCGTGGGGCCAGCAAACGCCGCCGATTACGCCGAATTTGCCAGCGATCACGCCCAACCTGCCGCCCGCGCCCGGGGACCATTCGGTTGATGCTCCATTCGCTCCGTTGCAAGTGCGCGGCGCCAGCGCGCAATTCGTGGACAGTGTGCCCGAAGGCGTTCATTTGAAAGTGCTTTTCCCCAATCGTGCCCATTCCGGCTCGGTCCGCATCTACGAAGCGACGGCCCGCGACACCGCCGCCGCCGTAGAAGCCGTCGTCCAGCAGATCGATCAACAGCGCAATTAGCCCGCATTTCTCACCACCGGAGGACGGGTTTTCTAACCCGTCTGGCGATGGCGGGTTGGAAACCCCGCCCTCCGACAGCGCGTCGCCTTTCATTATTGGTGAGAAATGCGGGTTAGGCGCCCATGACGCAGACCCGTTTAGCGCACGCCGGATCCGGGGTGCGCTAAACGGGTCCGCGCTTATGATTCTGATCCGTTACGGACATGGTTCAATTCTTGTCATTTCTGGGTGACAGAGTGAACGCTGTAGGGACTACACTTGCCTGTCATGTGATGCCGACATTTTTTTCGATGTAACATTGGATGGATCAAGGGGATAGGAAGTTGAGTGCGTGCCAACTGTGTCGAAATCCTGTCGTCTCGAAAAGCACCTATGCCTGTGCGCATTTGTGAACCATGCCCCGTTACGCGCTTCGACCGCAGCATCACATATCTTTAACGAAAATCGCCAGCGCTCTCTCATCCTTGGCAAATCGTGCGCGTGGGGCAAGACTCTCGCTTTCTGCGTTATCTGCGTCTTTGCTACCAGCGATTCGACACTTTTCTTCGCTCCCCCGGACCGCATCGCCGCGCAACAGGTGGTAGAGTTGCCAGTGAATGAAGCGCGCGTGCCGCGATCATCAGGATGATGATCGGCCCGTTGCCGCGCATCCTCCACCCAAGCGAGATTGAGCCATGAAACTGAAACTGTTCGTTTTGACGGCCCTGAGCCTGGCGGGCCTGGCCCTGTCTGCCGCACCGGCCTCGGCGTGGTGGCTGCAGCGGCACTGCGGCATCAACCGCTATTCGACGGTGGTCGTGTGCCGGCCCTACAACGCCTTCACGCCCGTCTGCTCAGGCAGCCTGGTGTGCGACGGCTGCTGCCCGTTCTCCTGCCCGCAACTGCCGCGCGGCGCCGCGTGCAGCCCGGTGCTCGGCAACCCGCTCCTGGCCATGTGCAATGACCCGGCCGGCATCAACGCCGCCGCTTGCCAGATGCAGCCGATGATGATGATGCAGGCCCCCGCGATGGCCATGCCGCAACAGCAGCTGCCGATGAACATGCAAGTGCCCATGAACATGCAAGCCCAGATGCCGATGGCCTACCAGGTGATGCCCGCCGGTTATCAGCAATCGATGACGCCGGTCTATTACCAGGTCATGCCGGCGCCGATGAGCGTGAATCCTTATCAGCAGGTTCCGGCCTACTGGTACGGCAACTAAGTCAAAGCAACCCGGGGACGGTCCCGGATTACGTGGTCGTCTCCATTCCCATCAACCGACCAGGAAAGGAGGGCCGCCAACCCGCATTGAACGACGCCCGGTCTCCAAGCGAGACTGGGCGTCGTTCGTTTTTGGCGGCGTGTGGCTTGCCGTTTAGCGCAACGGTGGCGCGATGTTGATCAGCATCGCGCCACCGTTGCGCTAAACGGCAAGCGGCCCGGTCTCCTCTTGACACCATCCCGCGTCCTTTCGACACTATCCCCATCGCTTCTCAATGGGAAAGGATGACCATGCTGGCACGCAAATCTCTCACCGCTCTCGGCCTGCTGACGCTCTTCTTGTCCATGGACAGCGCGGCGCCGGCCCAAGAAAAGGACAAGGTCCAGCGCGGCGTCACCAGCGCCAAGCTGGAGAGCATCCTCCAGGACATGAAGATCAAGTACGACAAGAAGAGCGACGCCAAGAACGAGGGCGTGCACTTCTACGATTTCGAGCGCAACAAGTTCAAAGTGCGGCTGCACAATTACAACGGCCGCGATCTTTGGCTCGACATTCACTTCACCGACAAGATCGCTCTGGAAGAAATCAACCAGTGGAACGTCCGCGCCAAGTTCAGCCGGGCAGTGCTGCTGAAAGATCGCGACAAGCAATCGACGTCGCTGGAGTCGCAAATCGACTGCGAGGGCGGCGTCACCGACGGCATGATTCGGCAGTTCATTCTGCGCTTCGACGCCGAAACAAAGTCCTTCGTCGAATTCATCACCAAATAACCACCCCCACGCCGCGGGATGAGCGCAGCGAATCCCGCGGGTGCTCGGAGGCATCCCATGCGTTCATGGATCTTCTGCATCGTCGCCCTGCTTCTCGTCGCTGTCCCCGTCCGCGCCCAGGACGACAAAGTCACCAAGCTATTCTCCACCGAGCAGACCGAAGGCTTGTTGCAATCGCTCAAGATCGACTTCAAGAAGACCCCCGCCAAGAAAGAGGGTATCTTCTACTACGACTTCCAGCGTGGCGGTCACACCGTGCGCCTGTACTGGTACGGCGGCAAGGACCTGATGCTCGACGTCGTCTTCCCCAAGATGCCGCTCGACCAAATCAATACTTGGAATGTCCGCGCCAAATTCAGCCGCGCGTGTCTGCACAAGGACGACAAGGGCGAATTCACCGCCCTCGAAGCCAATCTCGACATCCTCGGCGGCGCCACCGAAGGGACCGTCCGCCAATTCTTCAGTGTCTTCGACGAAGAAGTCAAGGCGTTCGCCAAATTCGTCGGCGGTTCGGCGGCAGACGAGAGCATCTACAAGAAAGTTGCCGTCGACAAGCTCGAATCGATCCTGAAAGGACTCAACATCGAATTCAAGAAACTCGAAGTCAAAGGCGCCGTCGGTTTCGAATTCGAATCGAACAAGCACAAGCTGCAGCTCTTCAACTTCGGCGGCGACGATCTCATGATCGACGCCCATTTCAAGAAGCTGCCGCGCGCCGATGTCAATCAGTACAACCTCAACCGCAAATTCATCCGCTGCGTGGCCTACAACATCAATGGCAATGAATACACCGCCCTGGAAGCGAACCTCGACTGCCTCGGCGGCGTGTCCGACAGCATCATCCGCAACTTCATCCGCGCGTTCGATGACGAAGTGAAGGAGTTCTCGAAGTACGTGCAGGGGAAGTGAGCGCTCAACGCAAGCACGATCATAAATACCGTCCCGACGGGATGCGCTGCTGCGGGTCCACTTTGCCGCGGAACCACCAGACCCACGCCGATTGCGTTGCTCCATCTGCGACAATCACCTCCGCAAGCTGGCGTTCGAACAGCGCCTCAGGCGTCGATTCCTCGTTTTCATAGCGATCGAGATCGGCCAGCGTGCGTGCGGCTTCGTCGCCCAGGTCGTACAAATCGCCGAACACCCAATCGCCCGGTTCGCCCTGCACCAAACCGGGAAATCGGCCGAGGTTGTAGAGCCGGCCCGCGATCTTCGCTGCACCGAGGTAGGTGGCGCGCTCGTTGAGAAAACGCGCCATCGGATGCGGACTGCGGCGCAACAGCGTGCCGTAGACGAATAACAACTGGCTCATAACGTCGGCCGCCGCGTGTGCCAATCGGTCGCTTGCTGGTACGCGTGGGCGATGGACAACAAACGTGCCTCGCTCCACGCTTTGCCGGTGAATTGGATGCCGGTCGGCAAGTTGTTCGGCCCGAAGCCGTTCGGGATCGCCAGCGCCGGCTGGCCCGCGAGGTTGCCGGCCTGGATGATCGGCGGCCCGAAGCCGTATTCCATGTATGATTCGTTGAAGTTGCGCGCGATGGGATACGACACCGTCGTCCGCGCCGGCGCAATCAGGGCGTCGTATTTCGCATACAACTCGGCCATCGTTTTCTGCATCTTCGAGCGCAGCCGCATCGCTTGCAGATAATCGACGGCGCCGATCATCGACGCGGCACAGGCGGCGGGATGCATCTCGGCGGTCTTCAGTTCCTTGAGTCGCCCTGCTTCAATCTCGTTACGGAAGGCGCTTGCCCCCTCGGCGCTGACGATCGTGCCGACGACCGGGCCGAACGGCATCGTTGGAAAGGTCACGGCGTCGGCGACGTCGCAGAACTTCGCCAGCACCTTGAGCGACTGCTCGAAATTCTCGCGTACCGCGGGCATGATGTTGGTCGTGGCGTCCTTGATGACGGCGATGCGGTACTTCTTCGCCGGCTTCGCTTCGGGATGCCCGAACGGCTTGGCGACCGTCGACGCATCCAGCGGATCACGCCCCGCCATTGCCGCCAGCACCAGCCCGCAATCGTCGGCGCAGCGGCACATCGGCCCGAGCTTGTCGAGGGTCCACGACAAGGCCATTGCCCCATGCCGACTGACGCGCCCATAGGTAGGCCGCAATCCCGACACACCGCAATACGCCGCCGGGGTGATGATTGAGCCCGACGTTTCCGAGCCGATGGTGAAGCCGACCAGCCCCGCGGCGACGGCGGCGCCCGGTCCCGACGACGACCCGCCCGACCAGTAATCGAGGTTCCACGGCGTCTTGCCGGGACCGCTGAACGACGCGTCGGCATTGTTGTACCCGAACCCGCCGGCGATCTCGACCATGGCCAGCTTGGCGACGAGCACGGCACCGGCGTCGCGCAGCTTGCGCGTCACGGTGGCGTCGTAGTCAAAGACCTGTTTGCGAAAAGGTTCGCCGCCCCACGTCGTTGGAATACCGCGCGTGGCGACGAGGTCCTTGAGGCCATAGGGGATGCCGTGCAGCGGTCCGCGATTGTTGCCGGCCTTCATGTCGCGCTCAGCGTCGCGCGCTTGTTGCAGCGCCAATTCACGTGTGACCGTGACAACGGCGTTGAGGCGCGGGCCGATCTTCTGCAGCCGGTCAAGGTACGCCTCAGTGAGCGCGACCGGCGACAATCGACCGGCGCGGATGCGATTGCCGAGTTCGCGGACGGTGAGGTACAGCGTGGCTTCATCGAGGGACATTGTTCATTCCTTTGGTTAGCCGCGACGCGCATGCGGAGCGCGGGCGCCCGCGCTCCGCATGCGCGTCGCGGCTAACCAATGCATCATTCCTCCGGCACGAATACGAACGCCGGTTCGTCGCCGTTGGTGAGTCGAGTGCGTTTCATTTGTTCGCTGGTCGCGACTTGGCGCCCCAGGCGTTGCTGTGTTGATTTCAACTGCGCTTCGCTCAGGTGCTGGCCGAAGCGAAGGCGCACGATCTCGGCGAGCACTTCCGCCTGGCTGCGGGCGGGCGGCGGTTGACCTTGGGCCAGCGCGGGGGCGCCGGCGAGCAACGCGCCGGCCGTGCTGAGCGCGGCGTTCTTCATGAAGCGACGCCGATTGGTTGATTGCATCGAATTCCTCCCATGTGCCGCTGGCGGGTTAGCGAAACAGGCACGCCATCGGTTTCGCTAAACCGCAAGCGAATGACCTATAAAAGACCATTTCCCGAGCGCTGTGACAACATTTTTCCGCCCCCAGCCAAGCCGTGAGGCTGGTATACTCGTCTTTTCAGGGATGGTGATCCCCCAGCGCCTAGGAAGGGTGCGCGCCGCTGCCCCGCGCAAGTCCCAGCCGATCCCGCGTTTTCTTGAATACACCCGAGCTTCTCTCTTTTCTCCGGAGGATTCTATGCGTCGCAATTGGATCATCGCAACCGCCGCCGGCGTCGGCCTCGTGCTGGCCGGCATCGTCTGGCAGGTGTCCACCACGGGCGCCCAACAGCAAAACAACGGCAATGGCAACGGCAAAAAGGCTGTCGAAGGACCGCTGCCCATCCGCCAGGTCGTGCTCTTCAACAGCGGTGTCGGCTACTTCCAGCGCGAAGGCGACGTGGACGGCAACGCCCAAGTTGAACTCTCCTTTCCCACCTCCGACATCAACGACCTGTTGAAGAGCCTCGTCTTGCAAGATCTCGGCGGCGGCAAGATCAGCACCGTCAGTTACGACAGCCATGATCCCATCGACAAGATCCTTCGCTCCTTCGCGCTCGATCTCAACGGCAATCCCACCTTCGGCCAGATTCTCAATCAAGCCCGCGGCGAGAAGATCGAAGTCATGGTGAAGACCGACAAAAAGGACACGCCCACCACGAAGATCACGGGCATCATCGTTGGCATGGAAGTGAAGCGCCGGCCCATCGGCAAAGACGCCGCCCAGGTCGTGGACATGGAAACGCTCAACATCTCCGGCCCCAGCGGCCTGCAAGGCGTGAACATGGAAGACATCCTCGGCGTGAAATTCCTGAACGCGACGCTGGAAAACGAATTCCAGCGCGCTCTGAAGGTGTTGGCCCAGACGCATGACACGCAGAAGAAAACGGTCAGCCTCGGCTTCAACGGGGCCGGCAAGCGCGCCGTTCGCGTCGGCTACGTCGTCGAGCGGCCCATATGGAAGACCAGCTACCGCCTGCGCATCGAGCCGAACGGCAAGATTTTCATGCAAGGCTGGGCCATGGTCGAGAACACCAGCGATGACGATTGGAACAACGTCCGCATGGTGCTCGTCTCCGGTCGGCCGATCTCATATCAGATGAATCTCTATGAACCAATCTACATCCCGCGGCCGCTGGTCGAGCCGGAAATGTTCGCGTCGTTGCGGCCGCCGGTATATGGCGGCGCGATGATGGCAGGTGAGGAAGCGGCGCCTGCGAATCAACCGCGCGCCAACGCTGCTCCAATGGAACCCCGTACGCCACAACAGGAACTCTTTCTCCGGCAGCAAATGATGCAGCCGATGGGCAATGTTGCCGGCAACTTGGCCAATCCGATGGGTCAGAACTGGGGATGGCAGGGCCAAGGTTACCAAGGCGGCGGCGGATTCCAAGGCAACCAAGGCAACCAGGGTGGACAGGGTGGCTTCAACAACTCGTTCAACCCCTATCAGAATTTCCGTCAGAACATAAACAACGACGGCACGTCGAACACGATGAACCAGAAGCTCACCTACGACGAACTCCAGCGTCGCCGCCAGCAAGAAGTCTCCCAGAAGAGCGACGCCAAGGCCAAGGGCGCCATGATCGCCGGGCTCAACTTCAAGGAAGGCATCGCCTCGGTCGCTTCGGCGGAGGAAGTCGGCGATTACTTTCAGTACATCATCGACCAAAAGGTGACGCTGTCGCGGCAGAAGTCGGCGATGTTGCCGATCCTCGATCAGACCATCGACGGCGCCAAGATCAGCATCTTCAACGAGGCGACCCATACCAAGTATCCACTCCTGGGCCTGCGCCTCAAGAACACCTCCGGCCAGCCGCTGACGCAAGGGCCGATCACGGTGTACGACAACCAGACGTATGCCGGCGACACGCGCATCCTCGACCTGCAGCCCAACGAGGAGCGTCTGCTCAGCTACGCGCTCGACCAGAGCACGGAGGTGAAGACCGACGTGAAATCCACGCCCAGCCCGGACATGACCTTCCGCCTGGGCGAGCCGAACCTCACCGCGCGTTACAAGCTGCGGCAGACCAAGACCTACACGATCAAGAACCGCTCGACGCACGACCGCACCGTCATCCTCGAGCATCCGATCCAAAGCGGCTGGAAGCTTGTGGATAACATGAAGCCCAATGAGAAGACGCGCAGCCACTATCGCTTCAACGTGGCCGTGGGCACCGGCAAAACGGCGACGTACGATGTCATCGAAGAGCAAGCCCGCGTCGATCTGGTGGCTCTCACCGCCCAGCCGACGCCGTTTTACGCGGTCAGCATCGGCGTCCAAATCAAGCCGATGATTCATGTTCACGAAGAGCGCCTCACGGCCCTCAAGATTCAAAAGGGCTTCGTGGTCCCGACGCACAAGTCGCGCGAGACGCGCAGCTACCATGTGCAGAACCTGTCCGAGCAGGACCGCACGTTCACGATCGACCACGTCATTCGCAAGGAATGGAGCGTGATTGATCCCAGGGACGACGCGAAAGCCGGCCCCGATGTGCTGCGCTTCAAGTTGGCGGTGGCCAAAAACAAGGCCGGCACGCAGGAGATTACCGAGGAGCGCGTCCACACCGAGAAAGGCAAGCTGGTCAAGGAGGTGTCCGAAACGAAGTTGCGCGAGTACCTGGCCCACGGCGTGCCCAGCGCCGATGTGAAGGCCGCACTGACCAAGACGCTGACGCTGCAAACCAAGTTGGCGGACACGAGCAAACAGCTCGCCGAGCTGGAAAAGAACCTCAAAACCGTCAGCGATGATCAACAACGGCTGCGGGAAAACCTCAAGATCATTCCGCAGACGTCGGAGCCGTACAAACGCTTCCTGGAGAAATTCGTGACCCAGGAAACGGAGATCGAAGGCTTGCAGAAGAACATCCGCCAGACGCAGACGACTTCGCAAGCGACCCAGCGCGAATATGACGCGTTCATCGCCAACCTGAACGCAGAATAGCAACCCCAAGCCGCGGGAAGAGCGCAGCGATTCCCGCGGTTTTCTTCAGCCGCGTAAGCCCACGGACAGCGGTCCGTGGGCTTTTTATTTCGGCCAAAGCACTCTTCCCGCCGTCGTCGTGCGAATGCTATAGAGCGTGCCGCCGCCGGTGATGTAGAGCGTCTTCAGATCGTCGCCGCCGAAGGCGCAGTTGGTGACTTCGTCGCGCGGCACCGGCAGAAAGTCCAGCAGTTTGCCGCTCTGCGGATCGATCACGTAGATGCCGCCCTTCTTGTCCGCGGCCGGCTCGAAGGGCGGGTTCGGCTTGTTCAACCCGCCCGCGACGTACAACCGGCCCATCTGATCCTGTTTGACGCCGTCCGGTCCGCGGCCCAAGTCCCAGTCGTAGAGCAGCTTCCGACTCGCAAAAACGACCGTGCCGTCCTTTTTCAAATCGAAGCGCCACAGCTTGCGGGCGCCCGTTTTTGAATCGTTGTTGTTATCGGCGACGAAGAGAAATTGATCATCGGCCGAAACGAGGACGCCATTGGGCCGATCGACTTCGCGGCCCAGAATCCGAGTCACCGAGCCGTCGGGGTCGATGCGATAGACGCCTTCGATGGTGCGGCCTTGCTCATCGCGAATCTGCATGTTGTCGCGCGAGCCGTAGCGCGGATCGGAGAAGTAAATGCGCCCCTTGGAATCGATGGTGACGTCATTAGGCTGGTTGTAGCGCTTACCCTCTAATTTGTCGGTGAGGACCATGAGTTCGCCCTTGCGGTCGATCCGGGTGACGCGCCGTTGCACCGGTTCGCAACAAACGAGCCGGCCTTCGGAGTCGAACAGCAGGCCGTTGGTGCCAGCCCCCTTTCGCCAGATGCGCGACTTGCCATTGCGCGCGAGTTGCCAAATGCTCTCATCCGAACCGCTGGAAAGAATGCCGAGCTTCGGATCCCATGCCGGGCCTTCGCCGCCGGAACTTTTTTCCGCTTCAACCTTGAGCTTGGCACCGGGGGCGAAGATGGGTTCGCCGGCGCGGGCGTTGCCGATCAGGATTGTCAGAGTAATTGCCAAACAGATGCCTCGCATGCGATTCTCCTTGCACAGCGCGGATTATTCGCTTGAATGGTGTTCAGTGTACCGTAGCGCGAAACCGCGAAGCGAGCTTTTTTCAGCCTTGTCTTTCAACACGCGTAGGAAGGGCTCGCTTGGCGGCTGCGCGCTTCCTGGAGAAATGATACCATGCCCATCGCCGCTCTCGACGCCGTCCCGATCCATGGCGTCATCAAACCGGAATTCGCGATCATCAGCTCGCTCGGCCAGCACATCGTCGGCCAGTATGTGCTGGTGCGCGTGCGCGACAACGAAGGCCGCGTCGGCCTGGGCGAAGCGAGCGTCACCAGCGTTTGGAGCGGCGAAACGCAGGCCGGGGCAATCGCGCTCATCAAGCAGGAGTTTGAGCCGATCGTCGTCGGCGCCGATCCGTTCGACCTGGAATGGATCACGCACAAGATGGACAAGGCGGTGCACGCCAACAGTTTTGCGAAAGGTGCCGTCGAAATGGCACTGCTCGATCTGCAAGGCCAAATCCTCGGCGTGCCGGTCTACCAACTCATCGGCGGCCGGGCGAGCCGGGAGCGTGAGCGACCGGAGGATCGAGGCATCCGCCTCAAATTCGTCGTCGGCGCGGTCGAACCCATCGTCGCCGCCGAGCGTGCCAAACGCATGGTCCACCTCGGCTGGAAATCGATCAAGGTGAAAGTCGGCCGCGATCCGCATCCGCAGGCCGACGTGGATCGCCTGCGCGCCGTACGCGACGCCATCGGCCCGGACACCTGGCTGTCGGTCGATGCCAACGGCGGCTACACCGTCGATCAAGCGACCTGGGCGGCGGCGCACTTCGAACAGCTCCACGTCATGCTGTTCGAGCAGCCGACGCGGCGCGGCGATCATGCGGCGATGGCCGAAGTCCGACGTCGTAGCGGCATCCCGATCATGGCGGACGAAAGCGTCTTCACGCCGGAAGACGCCCTCGCCGTGATCCGCCATCGCGCCGCCGACGTGATGAGCCTCTACCCCGGCAAGCACGGCGGCATCCGGGCAACGCAGCAGATCGCGAAAATGGCCGAGGCTGCCGGCATCCCGTGCACGATCGGCAGCAACCTGGAGCGTGAAGTTGCCACCGCAGCGATGGCCCACGTCACCATCGCCACCGCCAACCTGCAATGCGAACGCTTCCCCGGCGACCTGATCGGGCCGGTGTATTTCGAGCAGTCGCTGACGACCGAGCCGCTGAAGTACCATGTGGATCGGTTGTGGGCGCCGGAGGGGGCGGGGTTGGGGGTGACTGTGGAATAATTCGATCAAAAAAACGCTGGCCTGTGCCAGCACATTTCTGGTAGGATGGCATTCATGGAACAGGTCATGCAACCAACCACGGAGTTAGACATCATGGCTCGAGTTATCGGCCCGCGCGATCCCAATCTGCCGGCGGCGGCCGCACAGGCCATCCTTGCCTTGCGGTTTGACGACGCGGACGTTTGCCGCATGAATGAGTTGGCCGAAAAAAACAACCAAGGTTCGCTCTCTCCCTTGGAGAGCGCGGTCCTCGACCGCTACCTGCGGGTTGGACAGTTTCTCGACTTGCTGCAAGCCAAGGCACGGTTGTCGCTGAAGAATCACTCTGGCTCCCATTAGACGGCCATGGACGAAACTCTCCGCAGCCAGGTCTGGGCGCGAGCCGGCAGTCGTTGCGAATACTGCCAATTGCCGCACGGTTGCAGCACCTTGTCGTTCCAGCTCGATCACATCATTTCCCTCAAACATCATGGACCGACACTTCTCGACAACTTGGCGCTTGCTTGCTTCTACTGCAACACCCACAAAGGACCGAACCTTGCCGGCTTCGAACTGGACCAGCGCGTGATAACCCGCCTCTTTCATCCACGCCGGGACATCTGGACAGAACACTTTCGATGGAACGGTGCGGTGCTGCTCGGCCTATCCCCCGTCGGCCGCGTGACGATCGACGTGCTGAACATCAATCTTGCGGAGCGCATCGAGCACCGTCGGCTACTTCACGAAATGGGACTGCTAACGTTGGACGATTAGGTACGGATCGACAAGCTCATGCAATTTCGATATGACCGGAGAATCACAATGAAACGGATCCTATTGGTTCTGGCTTCGGCGTCGATCGTGTCTCTGGTTGTGCTGGCAGCGCAGCAGCGCGATGCCGCGCATTCCACGGCCGTGCGTATCGCGCCGCTGACCGCCATCGGCGCCATTCATCCGCGCTTCTCGCATGACGGAACCACGATTGCCTTTTCGTATCAAGGCGCCATTTGGACCACGCCGCGCAGCGGCGGCACCATGACACGGCTTACCGACGGTGAAGGCATCGACATCGAGCCGGTTTGGTCGCCGACAATCAATCACATCGCCTATGTCCGGTCACCCAACATGCACGGCGGTGATCTGCGGCTGATTCAGGCGTACGATTTCAAAGACCTTCCGCTTCCCAAACCTGTGCAGGTGAGGGGGCCGTACAATTTTCACAAGCTTTACTTCCACCCCGACGGCAAGCGGCTACTCGGGCCATTCGTGCAGGATGGCAAGAACTATGGCCTGGCTTGGTACGATCTCGGCACCGGAGTCGTTCAGTCGGTCACTGCACTTTCCACATGGGCCCGGTACGCACTTTCGCCCGATGGGAATTGGATTATTTACACCCAAACGATGGACGTTTCCGGTCAGCAGGGTGGAAACGATGGTCCCCAAGCGGACATTTGGAAGCTGCCGGCTCAAGGCGGTGAGTCAAAAAAAGTCGTCCGATTTCCGTCGCGCATACACGACGTGAGCTGGAAAGCGAACGGCAATTCAATCGTTCTTGTCAGTGAACTCGGCGGGGCCAACTACGACTTGTGGCAGATGCCGCTCACCGATCCGCTGCGCGGCCTGCACAAGCTCACCTTCGGCCAGGCGGATGAAGACCGACCCTCGTTGTCGCATGATGGCCGATGGCTTGTCTACACCGACAACCGCGCCGGCGCCACGGCGCTGATGGTTCGCGATCAAAAGTCCCTGGAGGAACAGGCGATTCGTTTTGACCGGCTCGACTACCGGTGTCCTACGATCCGCTTTTCTCTGTATTTGTCCGATGCCGCAACCAAACGTGGGGTCGATGCCCGTGTGTCCTTAAAGCAGGTGGGCGGCAAGTTCTATGCCCCTCCTGGCGCGCTGCATCGATTTCTGCGGTCTTATGGACATTTCTATGGCGACCCGGTTACAGATCGCGGCGATCTAGGACCGAATCTCACGTTGCCTGTGGGCACATACCACCTCCGCGTATTCCGCGGGCCCGAATACGAGACGATTGATCAACAGATCGAGATCAAGCCTGGTACAGACCCTTTTCAGATGGTCAAGCTCAAACGCTGGACCCACCAAGCCAAAGCCGGCTGGTTCTCCGGCGAGAACCACATCCACGCCAACTACGGCTACGGCCAGTGGTACAACTCGCCCAAGACGATGCTGCAGCAGTGCGCCGGCGAGGACCTCAACGTGTGCAACTTCGTCGTCGCCAACTCCGACACCGACGGCATCTTCGACCGGCAATACTTCCGCGGCGGGCCCGATCCGCTTTCGACTTCGGAAACGATCCTCTACTGGAACCAGGAATTCCGCAGCACGCTCTGGGGCCACATGACGCTGGTGAATCTCAAGCAACTCGTCGAACCGATCATGACGGGGTTCAAGGACACGACCAATCCGTGGGACATTCCAACCAACAGCGACATCGCCGACCGCACGCATTGGCAGAAGGGCGTCGTCAACTACACGCACGTTGCGCAGAACCCGGACGAGCCGTTTCAGAATCCGTACGCGGCCAAGGGTATCCCGGTCGACGTTGCGCTGGGCAAAATCGACACGCTCGACATCAACAACTCGTACGCCGGCTCCGTCCCGATTTGGCATCGCCTCATGAATTGCGGCTTCCGAGTGCCGGCCACCGCGGGGACCGATGTCTTTCTCAATCGCATCGACAGCCGATTGCCCGGCGGTGATCGCGTTTATGTCAAAGTGGATGGCCCGCTGACGTATGAGAAATGGATCGACGGCATGAAAGCGGGCCGGTCGTTCGTCACGAACGGGCCGATGCTGGAACTGAGCGTCGAAGCCCGCGGACTGGGCGATACGATCAAGCTGACTGAACCGATGGAGATGCCGGTGCGCGCGAAAGCGACGGCGGCATTTCCGCTGGCAAAGGTGGAATTGCTCTACAACGGCCAGGTCGTGGCGAGCGCTCAACTGACGGCGGATGAGAAGTCGGGCGTTGTTGACAAGGGCGTCCTTTTCGACAAGAGCGGCTGGATCGCGTTGCGTGCGACGGGTCCGGGCCATCCCGACAGCCCGTTGCCGATCCTGTACGCGCACACGAATCCGATCTACATCGAAGTCGCCGGCAAGCCGTTGCGGTCCAAAGCCGACGCGGTATTCTTCCTGAATTGGATCGATCAATTGGCGGTGATGGTGCGGACGCGCGAACGCATTCCGACGGAAGAGCTGCGCCGCCACGTGCAGCAGCAACTCGATCAAGCGCGGTCGGTGTATGCGCGGATTGCGAAGGAGTAGAATAGATGTCCAAACCGGACCGGATTCGCATTTTCCGCCGCCGAGCGCGGATGGTACAATACTTCATCATCTCAACGAGGTAATGCATCATGGCTACCGTCGCCAAACGCAAGAAGAAATTGGTGCTGTCCAGGGAAGTGATGGCGTTTGCCAAGGAACGCGGCTTGACGCCGTACTTGCCAAAGCTCGTCGATATTCTGCACGACCTTTTCGCTGATGCGACGCGCTTGTCGGTCGAAGTTCACCACGATCCGGAAATCGCCAATCTATCTTGGCTGCTATTCGAAGTTGACGTTCCTTGGCCTACCACTGAACAGGCTATGCAAGCAAACACGGCCTGGTATCGCGCGACTGAAGTGGTATGCCCTAAGCCGCTGTTGATGGAATTCGTGCTCTTGATTCGGCGGAGACCCTGATGGACTTTCGCGAGTTCTTGGTCCTGGCCGAGATGCTGGCAGAGGGAACGACGGAAGCGGAATGGCGCAGCGCGATCAGCCGGGCCTATTACGCGGCCTTCCACGTCGCCTGCGAGTGTCTTACTTCCCTCGGCTTTCGGGTGCCAACCCATACCGAGCAAAGCCATGTTTTCGCATGGCGCCGCTGGAGCAACACGGGCGAATGGCGCATCGACGATGCCGGCAAAGTCTTGAATGCTCTTCGTTCCGATCGCAACAACGCCGACTACGACAGACGCACGACGATCATCGCAGGCCATGCGGATGATGCGGTGACCTGCGCTCAAACGGTGATCGAAACCCTCGATCAACTTCTTGGCGACGCACCGCTGCGCACGCACATCACCGAAGCCATCAAGAAGTACGAACGCGACGTGCTGAAGGAAGTGACGTGGCTGAAATGAACTTCACCTGCCTCATGGCAGCCAGGGTAGCCATTCGCGCACCTTGCCGCGCCAACTAAAACGCATCTGGATTCTAGCGCCGATCATGCGCCCCTGGTCGTCAAAGGAGGCAACCATTTGAGCATCGGGTCCGTCCCAAGTACACACTTCCACAACAGAAGGTAGCTCAGAATTAGTCGAGCGCTTTTCCAAACGACCCGGCAACAAATCTCCAATCCTTGGTGGAAATTCCGGCCCACAGCCGATGACATAGACCGGGAAGCCTGGAATATCGTGATCCAACCACCAGGGCCGGTTCGAAACGGGGACATCGGGACTTTCCGGTTGAAGCGGAGGAGCTTGAACTAGGCGGCTGGGCTCAGTTGGAGTACCAAGCAAACTTTCAACTTCGGCTCGACGCATACCTGATATCAGCATTTCGTAGTTTTTTTGATTGATCGGACTACGAGTGGCGATAAGGTAAGTCCAAAATCCAACAAACACCACCACCAGTGTGATGGAAAAACAGAGGACCTTGCACCAGCGACGTTTTGGCACCAAACTCATCGGCGTCTCCTCGGTAAACCGCTCTCATCCTACAGCATCTCCTACAATAAGTCAGTTCCAAGTTCGGCGACTGATCGACTTGGCCTCCCTCCTTCGGAACACCCCCATGGATCGTCCCCGCACCCTCGGCGAGCTTCGCGCGTCCGGCTGGCAACCCGTCAGCGTCAAGGACGAGATGCGCCGCAATCTCATTCGCATGCTGCAGAAGAACGAGCCGCTCTTTGACGGCATCATCGGCTACGACGACACTGTTTTGCCGCAGGTGCAGAACGCGATTCTGTCCAAGCACGACATGCTCTTCCTCGGCTTGCGCGGTCAGGCGAAGACGCGCATGTTACGTCAGCTCGTTCATCTTCTGGACGATGCGATTCCGATTATTGCGGGCAGTGAGGTCAACGACGATCCGTACCGTCCGCTGAGCCGCGAAGCGAGAGACAGGGTGGCGGCACATGGCGACCAAACACCGATCGACTGGATTGGCCGCGATCAGCGCTATCACGAGAAGCTGGCGACGCCGGACGTGACCATTGCGGACCTGATCGGCGAGATCGACATGATCAAGCATGCCGAGGGGCGTTACCTGTCGAGCGAGCTGACCATGCACTTCGGCCTGATCCCGCGCAGCAATCGCGGCATCTTCTGCATGAATGAGTTGCCCGACTTGGCCGCGAAGATTCAGGTCGGCCTGTTCAACGTTCTCGAAGAGCGCGACATCCAAATCCGCGGCTACCCGGTGCGGCTGGAGCTCGACCTGTGCCTGGTCTTCAGCGCCAACCCGGAGGACTACACGAATCGCGGCCGGATCGTCACGCCGCTGAAAGACCGCATCGGCAGCGTGATTCGCACGCATTATCCGCTGACGCGCGAGGTGGGCATCGCGATTACCGACGCGAATGCGTGGATCGACCGCACCCCCCCCGCCCCCCCTTCGCAAGGGGGGGAGAGGGCTGGGGCATCCCCCCCTTACGAAGGGGGGGAGAAGTCCGGCGCGTCCCCCCCTTACGAAGGGGGGGCAGGGGGGGTGAGGGTGCTGACGCCGCCGTTCATGAAAGAAATCCTCGAAGAGATGGCCCGTCTCGCCCGCGGCAGCCCGGCGATCAATCAGCAGTCCGGCGTCAGCGTGCGCATGTCGATCGCCAATCTGGAGAACGTCATCAGCAACGCCGAACGCCGCGGCCTGATGCTCGGCGAGAATCCGGTCGTGCCGCGCATCAGCGATTTGATGGCGCTGGCCGCCAGCACGCGCGGCAAGGTTGAGCTGAATCTGACGGAGGACGACGGCCAGGAAGACAAGGTCATTGGCAAGCTCCTGGGTGAGGCGGTCAAGAACATCTTCGAGCACTACTTTGAACCGAAGCACTTCCGCCTGCTGGTCGAGTGGTTCGAAGGCGGCAAGTCGTTTTTGACAGGCGACAAGCTGGCGTCGAAGGATTATGGCAAGCGTCTGGCCGACGTGCCGCTGCTCAAGAAGGAAGTGGCGAGTTTTCTGCAGCGGCCGGAGTTGCAACCGCTCGCTCAAGAAGCCGGCGAGGCGCTGACCGCGAGCGTGGCGGAGTTCATTCTCGAAGGGCTGCACGTCGAGAATCGGCTGAACAAGAATGTGAAAGGCGGCGAGGTTCAGTTCAAAAGGTGAGAATCATCATTTCTTTTTCACCAACCCCAGCTTCGCCAAATCCGCACCCGGCATCGGTTCCAGACGAACCGTCGGCGGTACGACGAGGCGATCATACGGAGCCTGGTCGGGGGTGAAACCTTTGCCGGCGACAGCGTCCACCTGCACCGACGCGGTTTCGCCGATTGGGCCCAAGAGCCATTCCCATTCCCTAAATGCCTGCTTGACGACCGGCATCGCGGCGGCGGCATAATACGCTTGCAGCCGATCGCGCGCGAAAACGTTGCCCTTGCCTTGCCACAGGAATAGGCCGCGCGCGAGGCTGTCGGGAGACAGTTTCACGAGACACGCCTGGCGCGGTTCGTCGGCGAAGGGGTCGAGAAAGTAGTTGGCTTGCGTTTGCAGGATCACCGGCAGGCAGTTGGTCGGCGCTTCATACGAGCGCATGTTTACAAACGCTCCCCGGTGGGCGATGGTGTTGTTTTGGAAGGAAGCGACGATATTCGTCCGCGACGTGATATGTGTGCTCAGGTCGACGGCGAGCGCGTCGCCCAGGGCATAAAAAAGGCAGCCGCGGCAGCGCAGCTGGACGCCGGGGTTCTTCAGCTCGATGATGGGCTTGCCGCATTGGAGAACGCAGTCGCGCAGCATGACGCTGAACGGCAGGGCGGCGCCGACGCCGGCGCCATCGCAGGCGATCAGGCTTTGAAAGCTGTCGGGCGTTTTGCTCAACGGGCCGACGAGCGTGCAGCGCTGCAAACGCAAGTTGCCGCCGCGCACGCGGATCATGTGCGGCGGCAGAGCAGCGATGCGGCTGTTTTCGTAGCGAAAGCGGCCGTGCTGAATCTCGAGGCTGCCGCTGTCGACCTCGATCAGCGCCGCTGCGATGTTGCCGGGCTTCAATTCCAGCGTTAGCGGCTCGAACTTCTCCTTGGCGCCCGCCGGCACCTGCTCGAAATAAAGGACGACCTGTTCGACGCCGCGAAAACGCAAGGGGCTGGTGCTGTGAGTTCCTTTTCCGGCCAGACGCAGGACGATGTGTGGACCGGGTTTGAGCGTTTGCAACCTGGCTTGAATGTGCAGGCCCACGTCGATCTTGCCCAGGTCGATGCGTTCGCCGTGATAGAGTCCCTCGGGCGCCGTCGGGATTTCGGGCGGCTCGGGATCGGGCAGGTCCACATCCGCGGCGGCATATTTCTCAAAGGTGCGCTGCTTCCACAGCGGCGGATCGGGAGGCAAGCGTCCCAGGTCGCAGCCAAGCGCGCCACGGCCGGCACTGGCGGAGAACGCGGCGAGCGTGTCATGGGGCGTCAGACTGGCTGCAGGCACTTCCTCCAGCGGCGCCAAAGGGCGCGGCGGCCAAATCTCGTTCAGCGTCACGTCCCCTTCCCGATGGCCCCACACCGACCGCCAGGCGCCGAGCGAATCGCACGTTTTGTCGCCGGCGCTAAGCAGGTTCTTCCAGCCGGCGTACAGGCAGTTGACAACCTTGAACCCCACCAGGCTCGTGCGCGCGCCGTCGGCAAGATGGAGCAAATCGCCCTCCGTGGCACCCGCTTCGGACCGCGCCAAGAGCGTGTCCCAGGCCATCGCTTTGATGCGTGGAGTGCCGCCCGTGCCCACCGTCGCTTGCCAGCGCCAAAGCTGCTGTTGGGCGACCAGCGTGGAACGGACGATACGCACAGTGAGGTTGTCTTCGTCACGATTGCGATGGAGCAAGAGAGGCTGAGCGCCACCGACCGCGAGTGTGCCGTCGATGAGAATGTCCGCCGCTGTGTTATGCGTGGCGAGCAACGTCAGATCGTGGCCACGCGCCAGGCAGCGGCTGAAGCGGCACCGAACCTCGGCGCCAACCTCTTGTGCCGCGCCGCTCGCGCTGGCATCCGTTCCATGCAAGCGCGCTACCACCACTCCGGGAGCATGCTTGCCGGCGACGGAGAACGTGCAGTCCCGCGCCTGGAAGTCGCCGCCCTGGACGTGAAACAAACCCAGCGGCTGCGGCGTCGGCTTGTCCGGCAGAAATGCGACCACGTCGAGGTTGTCCAGCGTCAAATTGCCGCGCTCGAGCGTTACAAGATTCGGCGCGCCGTTGCCGTTCCAGGCCAGCAGCGGTCGAAAGCCCGCGCCGCCGCGGATCCACAAACTGCGCTGCTTGAGCGTAGGCAAGCTGGTCAGAAAGTGCGGGCCCTGGTCGCGAATCTCGATCACGCTGACGCCCTGGCCCGAAACCGCCGCCAACGCTTCGGCTAGCGTGCGGACCGAAGGTTGACCCGCCACCGGCATGCGGCGGACAACGATCGTCTTGGCATCGGCGGGCGGCTCGGGAAACGTCGGGAATCGGCCGTAATATTCCTTCGCCAGCGCCTCGGCATCGAGCGGCAACAGCGGCTGGTAGAGCGGCTTCAACTCCGGCGCCGGCGGACCGACAATGTCAAACTTAGGCGGCGCCGGCTTGACGACCGGCTCGATCTTCGGCGGCGGCTGTTTGACTTCTTCCGGCGTTTTCTTTTCCTGCGGCGGCCGGCGCCCGCCCAGAGCGATCATCAGAATGAACCCAAGCACGACGACCACGCCGCCGCCGATCGCCAACGGCAGCCACGCGGGCGCTTTGCTCTTCTTGTTCTTTTTGCGAGCGGCCACCGCGCTGCTGGGCGGCTTCGCCGGCTCCGGCGCATTTTGGACGGGACGCTCCACGGTCTTGCGTGGTTTCTTCTCGGCCGGCGCTTCTGGAACCGGGCGCACCTGTTGCGGATTTTCGAGGTCGGCCAGCAACTCCGCCGGCGTCTGATAGCGATCGCGCGGGTCCTTCGCCAGCATCCGGCGTACGATCCAACCGAGGTTCTTGGGCACTGCCTCGTTGACTCTGCACAAATCCGGCGGGTCGGCTTCCATATGCAGCATGAGCTTCTCGGCCATGGTCCCCTTGGGGAACGGCGGCCGGCCCGTTAGCATATGGAACAGCGTGCAGCCCAGCGCGTACAGATCGCTGCGAATGTCGGCCTTGGTGCTGTCGCGCGCCTGTTCCGGCGCCATGTAATCGACGGTGCCGAGCGTGGTGCCGATCTTGGTGACGCGTTGCTCATCGTCGCCCTCCGTTCGCGCCAGGCCCAGGTCAGTGAGTTTGGCGAGCGGGCCGTCCGGCTGCTGAACGATCAGGAAATTGGAAGGCTTGATGTCGCGATGGATGATGCCGGCCCGGTGAGCATGATCGAGGGCGCGGGCGGCTTGCCGGACGATTTGCTGCGCTTCATGGACGCTGAGCCGGCCGCCAGGCGAACGCGCGATGTATTCGTGCAAATCCTTGCCGTCCACGAATTCCAGGGCGAGATAGAATGCGCCGTCGATTTCGCCGAATTCGAGGATGTCGACAATGTTCTCATGATGCAGCTTGGCGAGCTTGGCGGCGGCCTGAGCCTCGCGGCGGAAGCGTGCGATCATGTTTTTCTTGGCGGCCAGCTCCGGGGACATGATCTTCAGGGCGATGACGGCTTTGCCCTTGGGATCAAAGGCCTTGTAGACGGCGCCCATGCCGCCGGTGGCGATGTGCGCGAGGATTTCGAAGCGCCCGAAGCGCTTGATGCGTTTGCCGCCTTTGTCGGTGGTCTCGCCTGCCATGACTGACCCATTGTAACGGGGCCAAGCGCAAAGCGTCAACGAACCGGCCCAAGAAACGGTTGTCGGGCCGGGCGGGTTATGGAACAATAGCGGCAGCTCGAACCGAGGAGTAGCTCATGGCCACAGATCTGACGGAACCATCGACACCCGAGACGATGGCCGATTTGCTGAAACGCTTGGGAGGCATCCCGCCACGGCGCGTTCGTTTGGTGCCGGCGCCCGGGACTGCGACGGAAGCCGATGTGTTGGCGTTGGAAAGACGATACAACCGTTTGTTTGAACTTGTGGATGGTGTCCTGGTGGAGAAGGCTATGGGCTATCGTGAATCCTTGCTTGCCCTTTGGCTTGGCAGCAAGCTATTGGATTTTGTGACTCGTCACCGTCAGGGGCTCGTCGCAGGCGCCGACGGCATGCTTCGGCTGTCCTTGCGCCGGATCCGCATTCCCGACATTTCCTTCATCTCCTGGTCGCGACTGCCGGGCGGCAAGATTCCAAAGAAGCCGATTCCGAACCTTGCCCCGGATTGGGCAATCGAAATCCTGAGCAAATCCAACACTGCGAAAGAGATGGCCATCAAGCGTCGCGATTATTTCGCTGCCGGTGTTTTTCTCGTTTGGGAGATCGACCCGGAAGACCGAACCGTAACCGTTTACACCGATCCGAAGCAGGGACAGTCCTTCGACTCATCACAAACCTTAACGGGAGCGCCCGTCCTGCCCGGCTTCAAATTGTCGCTCAAGGAACTGTTCGGCGAACTCGACAATGCGGCTCCCTGATCCTGAGCACCGAAAGGACCATCCATGACGCGCCGGTGGTTTCTCACGAGCATCGTCTTTCTTGCCTGTTGCGTTTTCCCCGCTGCCGCCGACCAGCCCGCCGAATTCAAGCAAGGCGTCGTCGTCACCGTTTCGCAGCCGGCGTCCGAGGCGGGACGCGCGATCCTCCAAAAAGGCGGCAATGCCGTGGACGCCGCCGTCGCCACCGCCTTCGCCCTCGCCGTCACGCATCCGGCGGCCGGCAACATCGGCGGCGGCGGATTCATGGTCGTGCATCCGCCCAAAGGACAACCGCAGGTCATCGAATACCGCGAAACGGCGCCCGCTGCAGCTCACAAGACGATGTTCGGCAAGGACGCCAGCGCCTACGGCCATCGCATGGTCGGCGTCCCCGGCATGGTGCGCGGCATGGCGCTGGCCCATCAAAAGTTCGGCAAACTGCCATGGAGAACTCTCGTGATGCCGGCGGTCGGGCTGGCGGAAGACGGCTTCGTCTTGGATCGGCACCACGCCGAGTCGCTCAATCGTGTGGTCGCCGCGGCGAGCGAGTTTACGGAGCTGGGCCGCGTCTTCGGCCGGGCGGACGGCAAGAATTGGAACGCCGGCGACCGCCTCGTGCAGCCCGATCTCGCCAAGACGCTGCGGCTCATCGCTGAAAAGGGTCCTGACTCCTTTTACGCGGGGCCGATCGCTGACCTGATCGTCGCCGAGATGAAGGCGGGCGGCGGCTTGATTTCCAAGTTTGATCTCGCCGGCTACAAGGCCATGCTGCGCGAACCCATTCACGGCATCTACCGCGGCTACGACGTGTACGGCCCGCCGCCGCCCAGTTCCGGCGGCATTTGTTTGGTCCAGACGCTGAACGTGCTGGAGAACTTCGATTTGACGAAGCACGCTCGGCTTTCGCCCGAAACGCTCCATCTCGAAGCCGAGGCGATGCGCCGGGCCTTTTGCGATCGCGCCCGCTTCCTCGGCGACCCGGCGTTCGTCAAGATTCCCAGTCACTTGACCACGAAGGCGTACGCCAGGAAGTTGGTTGGCGAAATCGACTTGGCGAAGGCAACCCGCAGCGACGAGTTGGCCAAGGACATCCCGCTGGCCGGCGAGGGCGAAAGCACCACGCATTTTTCGGTCATCGACAAGGACGGCCTGGCGGTGGCCAATACCTACACGCTCGAACACAGCTACGGTTCGCGCGTGGTCGTCAAAGGCGCCGGCTTCTTGCTCAACAATGAAATGATGGACTTCAACCGCCGTCCCGGCGTCACCGATCGCAAGGGCGCCATCGGCACCGACGCCAATCTCATCGCCCCCGGCAAGCGCATGCTCAGCTCGCAGACGCCGACCATCCTCGCCAAGGACGGCAAGGTCGTGCTCGTCACCGGCAGCCCCGGCAGCCGCACGATTATCAACACGGTGCTGGGCATCGTCGTGAGCGTGATCGATTACGACATGCCGATCGGCGAGGCCGTCAACGCCCCGCGCCTGCACCACCAATGGTTTCCGGACGAAGTGCGCCTGGAGAAGATGAGCGAACATGTAAGCGCGGTCGCCGGCTTGAGAAAACTGGGCCATCGCGTGGTCAACACGCCCAGCCAAGGCGACGCGCATTCGATCTGGGTCAATCCCAAGACGGGCGGCTACGTCGGCGCCGCCGACAAGCGGCTCAGCGGTTTTGCGGCGGGTTATTGACTATCGGCGAGCGTCGCAGCGTGAGCGCGACGTGTGAACACGTCGCGCTCACGCTGCGACGCTCGCCAAAGCCTGGATCATACGTGAAACGCAAGCTCCGCTGGCTTTTGATCCTCCTCATCCTCGCCGCGTTCGCCGTCTGGCTGGAGCCGACGCGTGTGGTCTGGGGCAAACTGCGCGGCGACGAATTCTATCGCGGCAGGCCGACGAGCTATTGGCACAACGAACTCGATCGCTGGCGGCCCGGCAAGCTCAATATGCAGGGCGGCGGGGAACAAATCGAGCTGGTCCGCACGCCGACCTGGTTGCAGCGCCGCTTGCCGTGGTTGCTCCCAGACACGCCGGATGCTTGGCCGGCCGTGCTCGACGGCGATCCGGCTGCGCAGCCGGTGCTGCGTGCGTTGCTCGACGATGATACGCCGCTGGTTCGCGAGCTCGCCCAGGAAGGCCTGAGCCGCATCCGCACTGGCGAGCAAGGCCCGCGCCTCACCCGGCCGCTGGATTTCAAAGTAATCTTAGACCTGATGAAAAAGTGACGCCCCACACTTCGCGAAGCGCCATCAACCTTCAGGCATCCGGCGGCGCCGTCGCTGCGACCTTCGCCCGTGGATTCTTCAAACAGTGCAAATTCACCGGATTGCGCACCGGTTCGCCCAGCACCAGCCGGCGGGCTTCCTGCGCTCCTTTGAAACGCATCTCGTGAAAGCCTTCCACCGAATAGAACGCGCTATGCGGCGTCAGCAGAATCTTCGGATGCTTGCGCACGCGCTCATCGTCCAACGGCTCGCGCTCGACCACGTCCAGGGCGGCAAACGTAAGTTGGCCGGCATCGAGGGCGGCGATCAGAGCGGTCGCATCCACGCACGGGCCGCGCGCCGTGTTGATGACGTAGGCGCCTTTCGGCAACTGTGCCAGCGTGTCGGCGTTGACGATGTGCCGGGTCGCGCGCGTCAGCGGGCAGTGCAGGCTGAGGAAGTCGGCTTGCGGCAACAGCTCTGCCAGTCGCGGACAGCGTTCGACGCCGAGCGCCTTTTCGATGCCGTCGGGCTGATATGGATCGTAAATGACCACGCGCAAGCCAAGCGTTTTGCCGCGCAGCGCCAACGCCGAGCCGATGCGGCCGCAGCCGATGATGCCGAGCGTTTTGCCGCGCAGCCGCGGCGTGCCGAACACGACCTGCGGATGCCACTGCCCGGCGCGGACCGATTGCTCCGCGGCAATCAGTCGGCGAGCACACGCCAAGAGCAGCATCAGCGCGTGATCGGCGACTTCCTCGGTGCCGTAGTCGGGCACGTTGCACACGACGATGCCATGCCGCCCCGCTGCCTGCACATCGACATTGTCAAAGCCGACGCCGCAGCGGACGATGCCCTTACATTTCGTCAGTGCCGCGATCGACGATTCGGTCAGCACGATGTCGTGATAAACGAGCAGTGCGTCCGCGTTGGCGGCATGCGGCAGGATATTCGCTTCGTCGTGCGTTTGGAGCAAGGTGATGTCGGCAACATCGTCGAGCACGCGCCTTTCGGAGCCGGCCTCGGCGAGATAATCGGTGACGACGACCTGACAACGTTGCGACATAAGTGCGTTCCCATGGCGCTGGACAATATTCATCGTTGTATCGGCGCTGCGCCGCCGCAACCATCCTCTTGCAATTGCGACTCCGCGCTGTTATCACCGAGGATTGAATTCGATTCACCATCGCTCTCCGAGGTCGCACCATGACACGATTACGATTTCCTTACGCTGCTCTGGTCGTCGCTTTGCTTGCGGCGCCCCACGTCCACGCCGGCGAAGACGGCTTCCGCCCGCTCTTCAACGGCAAAGACCTCACCGGCTGGGTCCACGTCAACGATCATCCCGACACCTGGTCGGTCAAGGACAACATGATCGTGACCACCGGCCTGCCCATCGGCTTCCTGCGCACCGACCGCATGTACGAGAACTTCATCCTCGAATTCGAGTGGAACCACCAGCCACGCAAGGACAATCGCGAAGGCAACTCCGGTTGTTTCGTGTGGGCCGATGGGATTCCGACGCCCGGACAGGGCTATTTCACCCGCGGCATCGAGGTGCAGGTGCTGGTGAATCTCGAATACCGCGACAAGAAGTCGGGCCTGATCACCGCGACGAGCCATGGCGACATTTTCAGCATCCACGGCGCGACCTGTGTGCCGGATCGTCTGCATCCGCTCGACTGGCCGCGCTGCCTGCCCAGCGAGAATCGCGCCAAGGGCTTCGGCGAGTGGAACCACTACCGCGTCACCGCTCAGGACGGCGTCATCAAGCTCGCGGTCAACGGCAAGGAAGTCAGTGGCGTCAGCAAATGCAATCCGCGCAAGGGATATCTAGCCCTGGAAGCCGAAGGGAATGTGTGCTGGTTCCGAAATGTGAAAATCAAGGAACTGCCCAGCAGCAACCCGAAGCCCAGCGAGGTCGCCTTTGACGGCACTGGCTGGGAACGGCTGTTCAACCTCCGCGACTTGGACGGCTGGAAGGACGACCCCGGCCACACCGGCCATTGGAAGCCGGTCGATTGGCGGCTCGTCTACGACGGCAAGAGCGAAGCCAAGGACAAAAACCTTTGGTCCGCGAAGGACTACGGCGACTTCGAGTTGGTCGTTGATTGGAAATTCACCGGCAAGTCCAAAAAGAAGATGGTGCCCGTCATTCTGCCCAGCGGCGAGCACGAAAAGAACGCCGACGGCAAGGACAAGCAAATCGAGATCGACGACTTCGGCGACAGCGGCGTCTACCTGCGCGGCTCCGCCAAAAGCCAGGTCAACATGTGGTGCTGGCCGGTCGGCTCCGGCGAAGTCTACGGTTACCGCATGGACAAGAAGATGCCCGCCGAGGTCCGCGCCGGCGTCACGCCCAAGAAGAACGCCGACAAAAAGCCCGGCCAATGGAACCGCATGTTCATCCGCATGATCGGCGATCGGCTCACGGTCGTGAACAACGGCGTCACGGTGATCGAGAATGCGCAACTCCCCGGTGTCGCATCGCGCGGCCCGATCGCCTTGCAGCATCACGGCGACCCGATTGACTTCGCGAATTTGTACATTCGCGAATTGAAGAAGTGATTGTGACTGCCGCTTGCGGCTTGGCGCAACGATCCAGAGTGATGGAAAAGAAGATCCGCAGATGACGCAGATTTCGCAGATCAGACACAAGTAAGGTCAGTGCTTGGTTTTCATCTGCGAAATCGGCGCAATCTGCGGCATGGTTCACAAATGCGGCATGGTTCAAAACCGGGTAACAATCATGTGTGTGTGTGGAGTGTCGGTGCATTGTGGCCTAGTGCTTTGTCAAACCTTAATCTTAGGGTAGACCGATTTTAGTTTGCAGCGGGCATCGTCGATCTTCATTTGCCAGTCAACGCCGCGTTGCGTGCTGTTCACATCGGTGGACCAGGCAG
>Ga0080064_1001594_pt1 | contig 44695 bp, 38 predicted proteins | sample Subgrocontami54m_FD_69260 | JGI IMG/M metagenome (GOLD analysis project Ga0080064, IMG submission 69260) | Subsurface groundwater microbial communities from S. Glens Falls, New York, USA - GMW46 contaminated, 5.4 m (SPADES assembly) (version 2) ...
CTCTGAGCGCGCCAGGGATATGGTCCATGCGCACCGTCCGCCGGCGTGAAGCGATGGCGGAGGTCTCGCTCCAGGCAGGATGTCTTGGGTTGTGGGCGGAGCCCGCGCTGGGATCCAGGATTTCGTTTGGATCTGGGATTTTGGATCTGGGATCCTGAGTCGGGACTTCGGCCCTGGATCTCCGTCGCGGGCCCCATCCAATCGCCAGAACCAGTCCCGACGGATCGCTAGCGCTCCACGCGAATCCGCCCGCCGACCGTTGCCCCCGAGAGCGTCGCGTCGTACATCCCGCTGACGCGCGTCCCCGGATGCGCCGCCTCCCCCTCGCGGAGGCCCGTGAGGCGGTACGGGATCGAGACCGTTCCCTCTACGCCCTCCAGATAGAGGTAGAGTGCGTCCGCCAGCTTCCAGTCCGCGATCCGGCCTTCTGTCTTCAGGGCGTCGAGCGAACGGGTGTCGACTTCCATGTTCGCCGGGATGCGCTCTTCGATGAGGAGGAAGGGCGCAGGCACGTTCGTCGTCACCTCGATGGTCACCTCGACCGGCTCCCCGACCCGCGCCGTCTCCGGCGCCGTGCGCTTCACCCGCAGCGTGCCCGCCGCCTCCTTCAGATCCCTCGACCAGGTCCGCGTCTCCAGGACGACCGGGGCCTTCAGGTTCCCTCCGTAGACGACCTCGATCGCGTTGTCGCCCGCCTTCAGGTGCGGGGTGAGCTCCAGGCTGCGTAGCGACGCGGCGGAGAGGAACGGGTCGGCCGGGTCGATCTGCACCTTTGCGACCGTGGCCCCGTTGACACGCACCTCCACGGCGCACGCGACCTCCTCCTCGCCCGTGGCGGCCCTGAGGAGCGCCCGTACCGCCGTCGCCGTGCCGATCGTGTTGTGCCACGCGCCCCACGCCTCCTGCGTCGACAGCAGCCACGCGACTCCTTCGCGCAGGTATGCGTCGTAGCGCCCGGCGTCCGTCTCCCGCAGCAGGTCCAGGATCCGGGCGTTCAGCTCCACCATCCCGCCGTACGCGTGGTACCAGTGCGGCTCCCAGTATCCCTGCCGCTTGAGCGCGATCAGGTGCTCAATGGACGCATCCAGCGACGCGCGCAGGGCTTCGTCTTTGCGGGATCGGGACCACGCGAGCAGCCCGTCGATCGCGTTCGCCACGGCGAGCGGCTCCTCGGGGCTCGTGAGGAGGTAGGCCTCCACCTTCCCCTTCACGTCCTGCAGTCCTTGCGCGTGCTCCTTCAAGGCGTCCGTCGGGACCCGCGCGAGCACGGCAAACAGCTCCGCCGAGAGGGCCATGTCGACCGCCTCGTTCGTCTTCTCCCAGAAGAAGGCGTCCTTCCCGCTCCAGAGCCCCTCGGGGCCCCGGTGCTTCATCACGAACCCCGCCGCCTGCGCGAGCGCCGCGTCGGGGACGTAGAGATCGACGGCGCGGACGTCCGTCAGGAAACGAAGCACGTAGGCGGTGAGGTAGAGGTTCGGCCTCTTCGATGGTCCACGGCCCAGGAACCAGTCCCAGCCTCCGTCCTCGCGCTGCGTCGCGAGGAGCCTCGCGATCGCCGTGCGTAGCGAGTCACGGAGCGCCTGCATCCGCGAGGCGTCCACCTTGCCTGACTCGATCCCGTATTCGAGGATCACGAGGTTCGTCATCGCGGCGCTCGTGATCTGCTCGGCGCAGCCGTGCGGGTACCGCGCCATCGCCTCGACCCCCTGGATGGCGGGGACGCGGTTCGGGAAGCTGACGTTCAGGAACGCGGTCGCGTAGGCGGCGCCCTCCGGCACGTTCGCCGTCGCCGCCCAGGCCGCCTCCTTGGTGACCGTCCCGCGCGTGACCTGCGCTTCGGGTTCGCCGACGGGCGAGACGAAGAGGGTCCGCTCCTCGCTGTCCTCGAACTGGCCGTTTCCTGCGACGACCCGGTACTTCGCCGTGCCGCAGTAGTAGGCACGGACCTTCCAGGTGACGACGGCCGAGGCGCCGTCCTCGATGGAGGCCTCGCTCTCGGGCTCCGAGAGGATCGCGAGCGCGTCCGACTCCAGGCGGACCTTGCAGGCGACGCCCTGGCCCGAGGCATTCCGCACGAGCGCGCCGACGACGACCTCGTCACCGATGGCGATCGTCGCGGGGAGCCCCGAGAGGACGAACAGCTCCTGGCGGACCTCGATCGCCTCGGTCTTCAGGCCGACGCCTCCCTTCTTGTCGCTCGCGACGACCGAGAGGCGCTGGACGGTGATTGCGTCCGGGATCTCCAACGTCAGCGAGCACTTTCCTCCGCGCGTCGCGAGGATCGGCTCCCAGAGGGCGGTCTCGGGGAATCGCGTGCGGATCGTGATGGTCCGTTCGGGGGAGGGGGCGGCGTCTTCCCGGGCCTCTTCCGCGTCGTAGCTGTCGGAGTCCGAAGATGAGGCGTTATCTCCCGCCTCAGGCGCGCCGGGGAGCTTCTTCAGCGAGTGCCCCTTCGCTCCGCCGGCCTGTTGTCCGAGCGCCTTCTCGGCGCCGAGGTCCGCACCGCCTCCCTGCGCCACCCCGTCGTCCACGCGCGGGCCGGGCGCCTTCCAGCCCCAGTCGGAGTAAGCGATGTCGCGCCACGGATTCCCCCAGGTCCGGTCCACGACCGGCCACGTCAGCACCGCCGAGCCGCCGGTCGAGATCACCTTGAGCTGCGGGTTGTAGAAGCGGTCCATCGGCGTCTTCTCGAGCGGGTCGAGGAGCGAGATCACGGCCTGGTCGACCAGGGCCGCGCCGAGGCACGCTTCCTCCCCCTCCTTGGTCCGCGCGGTGATCGTGATGTCGAGCTTCTCGCCCGGCCGCACGCGCGGCTTCAGCCCCTCGATCGTGATCTCGACCTGCTGGTCGGGATAGAACGTGACGTGCTGTCCCTCGGTGACGAACCCGACCGTCTCGGAGGTCCGAGGCTTGTCCTCGTTCGCCTTCTCGACGGCGCAGCAGTACAGGTTCACCAGCATGGTGCCCCAGGTCGGCGAGACGAGCGGCCCCTCGGCCACGTACGTCCCGTCCTCGTCGCGGATAGGGATCTCCATCGAGGCCACGAGGGCGCCCGAGATGTCGGTCAGGTCGGCGTGGATCACCTTCTCGATCGGGACGTACTTCGGATCGAACGACACCTTCACCAACGCGCGCGAGCCCTGCTGGCCCGGCGGCGCGGAGACCTTCGAGACCATCGGCTTCGGCTGGTTGAACGGGACCGCCCGCTCGCCAAGCGGGGCCGTCATCCCCGCGCTCGTGACGACCGCCGTCCCCGGCCCGCCGCCCATCGGGAAGGTGAACGTCGCGACGCCCTGCGCGTCGGTGTTTCCCTCCTGCTTCACCTGGAATTGCGGGACGGAGAGAAGGAGCGGGATGGCGGCGGCCGGCTTCCCGTCGAGGTCCACGACCTTGACGAGGAGCTGCACGGCCTCCCCTTGCGGGTAGTCGTCCTTGTCGAGCTCCAGGACGGCGCGGTAGGGGCGCTGCGTGAAGACCATGTCGCGCGTGACGCTGTCGGTGCGACCGAAGCTGTCCGTCGCGGTCAGCCTCATCTGGAAGGGCTGCTCGGGCGCCAGCTTCCCGCGGAACGAGCCGAGGTCCTCGCCCGTGAGCGTGACGGCGTGGGCGCCCGGCGCCGTGGCCGGCACGTCCTTCGTGAAGACGACCGTCCCGTCGGGGCGGTCGAGCACCTCGATCCGGAGCGTGGAGGAGACGAGCGTGCCGCCCGAGAAGTAGCCGACCTTCGCCGTGATCGGGAGGTCCGCCTGGGCCGGCGTGAGGAAGCGCTTGAGGTCGTGCTGGATGGAGAGGATCGGCGCGACGAACCGCTTCACGCGCAACAGGGCGACCTCGCGCGTCTTGTCGCGGAGGACGACGAGCTGGTAGTTCCCCTCGGGCATGTTCTCGGAGAGGGGAAGGTCGATGGCGCCGACGCCGAACTCGTTCGTGGTGATCCAGCCGCCCGTGTAGACCCGCTGCTTCCCGTCCTGGAGGAGGAACTGGAGCTTTGCGTCCTTGAGGGGGGCGTAGCCGCCCGTGAGCTCCCAGGCGATCGTCCGGACGCGGATCGACTGGCCGGGATTGTAGACCCCCCGGTCCGTGTAGACGTAGACCTGCTCGGAGCGGTAGCTCTCCGTGCGGGAGTTGCACGCGAAGGACTTCTGGACCCGATGGGTCCGATCTCCCTCCTTCCACTCGGCGACGAGGCGGTGCTGCTCGGAATTCGCCGGCGTGTAGTCGAAGATGCAGACCCCGTGCTCGTCGGCGGTCCCGACCTCTTTGTCGTTCACCGTGACCTTCGCGCCCTTCGCGGGGCGGAAGTCGGGGGTGTAGAGGCAGACGTGGATCCGCGTCGTCCCCGTGGCCCAGATCTGGTACGGGTAGTTCATCACGAGGTGGAGCGCGTCCGCTGGCTCCTTGCGATCCTGCGCCGAGGCCGGGGGGGCGAGCAGGAAGGCGGACAGGACGAAGGCGAGGGCGAGGCGTTGCGACATGGTCCCCTCCAGGCAAGGTGGTGAAGGGGGCATCATACGGCTGGGGGGGCCGGGTTCCAACTTCCGGGTCGGCAGCGTTGACCCTGCCGTGTCGCGGTGGTAGGGTGCCTCTTCCCGCCACGCGACGACCGCCCCAGGAGCACCCCCCATGGCGCTCGCGGAGCACACCTACGAGAAGGGCAAGATCGACCGCGGGTACAACCACCGAACGCTGTACGTCGACGTCGGCGACAAGGTGATCCGCGAGAAGCCCGTCGACGACCGGATGAGGGACCTCTTCATCGGCGGCCGCGGGTTCGACCTGTGGCTCCTGTGGAACTCACTCCCCCACGACCGCGTCGTCTCCTGGGACGACCCGATGAACGAGATCGTGCTCGCAAGCGGGCCCCTGGGAGGCACCGCGGTCTACCCGGGGAGCGGCAAGAGCATCGCCGTGGGGATCTCCCCCCTCACCGACCAGGTCGTCGACTCCAACGTCGGCGGCTACTTCGGCCCGTTCCTCAAGTTCGCCGGCTTCGACGCCATCGAGGTCCAGGGAAAGGCCTCCCGCGAGGTGATCGTCGTCATCGACGGGGTCGCGGGGAAGGTCCGCATCGAGGAGGCGGGGCGCCTCCCCGAGACCTCCTACGAGCTGGCCACCGCCCTCCACGACCACTACGGCGCTGCGACGCCTGGACTCGTCTCCGTTGTGACGAGCGGCCCGGGCGCAAGGCATACGCGCTTCGGGTGTCTGAACGTCTCCTGGTACGACAAGCCCCGCAAGGAGGTGCGCTACAAGCAGGCCGGCCGCGGGGGGCTCGGCACCGTCCTCCGCAACAAGCGCATCCTCGCCCTCGTCGTGATCGCCCCGCCGTTCAGCCTCGACACGATGGGCTCGGCGGACGTCGCGGCCGTGAAGGAGGCGGGGAAGTACCACAACGCGGAGATCCGCGAGCTCGACCCGAAGCAAAACGAGATGGCCATCCTCGGGACGACGCACATCACGACGATCATGGACCACTTCGACCTCCTCCCCGTGCACAACTTCCGCTTTGGCAGCCACAAGGACACTGCGAAGCTCGGCGCGGAGGAGTTCCGCAAGCGCTTCCACCCGGGCTTCGACGGGTGCTGGACAGGTTGCACCGTCGCGTGCGCCCATGGCGTGAAGGACTTCGAGCTGCGCACGGGCCCGCTCAAGGGGCAGAAGGTGTGGGTGGACGGGCCTGAGTACGAGACCGTCGCCGGGTGCGGGAGCAGTTGGGGCGTGTTCGACCCCGACTTCGTGATCGAGGTGAACTTCTACTGCGACACCTACGGCGTCGACACGATCAGCGTCGGGACCTCGATGGCCTTCGCGATGGAGTGCTATGAGGCGGGGCAGATCGACAAGCGGGCCACGGGAGGCCTCGACCTGCGCTTCGGCAACGCCGAGGCCGCGATGGAGGTCCTCCACCAGATGGGGCGCGGCGAGGGATTCGGCACGGTCGTCGGGCAGGGCGTCCGACGGATGAAGCGCTTCTTCGTCGAGCGGTACGGCGCCGACCCGCGGCTCCTGGCCGACATCGGGATGGAGGCGAAGGGGCTGGAGTTCTCGGAGTACGTCACGAAGGAGTCGCTCGCGCAGCAGGGTGGGTACGGTCTCGCGCTCAAGGGGCCGCAGCACGACGAGGCGTGGCTCATCTTCATGGACATGGTCCACAAGTACCTGCCGACGTTCGAGCAGAAGGCTGAGGCGCTCCACTGGTTCCCGATGTGGAGGACGTGGTTCGGGATCAACGGCCTGTGCAAGCTGCCGTGGAACGACGTCGTTCCCTCGGACAACGCCCAGACGGCCGAGCCGGGCAAGGTCCTGAAGCACGTGCAGTCGTACGCGAAGTACTTCTCGGGCGTGACCGGGCGGAGCGCCGACCCGGACGAGATGATCCGCATGAGCGAGGTGGTCTACAATTTCCAGCGCGTCTTCAACGCACGGATGGGGCACGGGACGCGCCGCGAGGACGCGATCCCCTACCGCGCGATGGGCCCGGTCACGAAAGAGGAGTACGAGTCGCGCTCGGAGCGCTACGACAAGCAGCTCCTGGAGCAGGCGGGGTTCGACCCGATCGGCAAGAGCATCGGGGAGAAGCGGGCGGCGCTCCGCGCGTTCCGCGAGTCCCAGTACTCGAAGCTCCAGGACGCGGTCTACGCGCGCCGCGGCTGGGATGCGAACGGGATCCCGACCGACGAGAAGCTCAGGAAGCTCGGGATCGACTTCCCGGAGGTCCTGCAGGTCGTCCACGCCGCTCGGGAGCGCATCGCGCGCTGATCAGCGGCGCCTCTTGCCCGAGACGAGCGGGAGCGCGAGCGCGCGCGTGAGCCGCTTCCGGGGTGAGGGAGTCGGTGCGTTGGTCATCGGCGGCTATCCTGGCGAGGGCAGCGGGGGCGGCGGCGGGGGAGGCACTCGCTTCGCCTCCTCCATCTTCCGCTTGAGCATCCGGATCTTCGCCATGACCTCGGGGACGCGCTCGTTGTCGGGCGATTTCACGAGGAACTTCTCGAACTGGCTGAGCGCCTTCGGCAGCTCGTCGCGCAGGTAGTAGACGTTCCCCAGGTCGTAGAGGGCCTCCGCGAAGCTCGGGTCGAGGTCCGCGGCCAGCTCCAGCTCGATCACCGCCGCCTCGTAGAAGCCGATGTCGCAGCAGGTGACGCCGAGGTTGTAGTGGTAGAGCGCGCGCTCGGGGTCGAGGCGCACGGCCTTCTTGTACGACTGGAACGCCTCGTCGAGGAGCCCCTTCCGCCTGAGCGCGTTCCCCAGGTTGTTGTGCGCCTTCGCGTACGACCCGTCGATCCCGATCGCCTTCCGGTAGTGCGCGATCGACTTGTCCAGGTCCCCCTTCTCGAAGAAGGCCATCCCGAGGAAGACGTGCGAGCGGAACATCCCGGGGTCGGCCTCGAGCGCCTTCTCGAAGAGGGCGATCGCCGGGTCGAACTTCCCGTCGCGATACTGGGCCGCCCCCTGCGTATACAGGGAGAGGGCCTCCTTCGTGCGCGGGGGGGCCGCGGGGACGCGCGTATTCTCGGTTTCTTCTTCCGCCATGTCCCTCACACCAGGATGTCGCGCTTCGCGAACACGGCGACCGAGGCCGCCGAAAGGACCACGACGTACATGAGCGGGACCAGGACCGCCCGGGCGACGTCGGTCGGGTCCCACAGGAAGCCGTGCGAGTACCCCTCGACGAACTGCTTGAGCTTGTACATCGGCTCCACGGACCAGTATTGAGGAAGCCATTTCGCCACGTGGGTCGACGCCATCCCCTTGAAATACTCGGGGTGGAATCCCGCGCACATCGCGTAGGGGAGATAGGCGATGGCCGAAACTGAGACGCTCACACCCTCGTTGTTGAAGAGGACGGAGACGAACAGGCCGAAGATCGCCGCGGACAGGAGCGGCAGGTAGAGCAGCGAGAGGTTTTTCGCCGTGTGGGCCGTGAGGTCCGCGAGCGTGCGCGCGGGCGTCTGGCTCGGGATCTCGCGCCCCCCGCCCCCCGGGTAGGTCGGGTAGAGCGGGCGGAACTTGTCCGCCCGGTGCCACGCGGTGGCCTCGGCCGCGAGGAGCGTCACGACGTAGAAGACGAGCGTCAGGACGACGAGTGCGGCGATCTTCGCGAGCACGAACTCGGCGCGCGTGAGCGGGCGCGTGAGCACCGTGCGGAGCGTCCCGCTCGACGCCTCCGCGCTCACGCTTCGGCTCCCCAGGACGACGAGCATCATCGGGAGGAGGAGGTACGACGCCGCGACGCCCTGGGCGACATAGTCGAACCCCGTCCGCCTCCAGAATCCCTCGATTTCGGTGGAGCTTGCATAGACGCCGAGGACCGCGAGCACGACGGTCGCCGCCAGGCAGACCCAGACGAACCACTGGCGCGAGAGCTTCGCCAACTCCACGGTCGTCATCCGCCAGACGCGACCCGCCACCTACGCCTCCGTGCGGTGAAGCCGGACGAAGTACTCCTCGAGCGTGATCGCGCGCGGCGCGAGCTCGGACACCTCAGCCCCCGCGGCAACGAGCGCCGCATTGAGGGCCCCCAGACCGTCGCGTCCCCCCTCGAACTCAAAGGCCCCGTCGTCCCCCTCGACCATGACGCCGACGCTCTTCCCGAGGAGCACGCGTCTCGCGACCTCGGCGGGCCTGGCGACCAAGCGGACCCGGCCCCCGGCCTCGGCGAGCAGGCGGCTCACCTCCCCCTGCACGGCGAGGCGCCCCTCCCGCAGCACGGCGATCCGGTTGCAGATCAGCTCCACCTCGTACAGGAGGTGGCTTGAGATCACGAACGTGATCCCCTCCTCCTTGGCCAGGCGGCCGATGAGCTTCCGCATGTCGGTGATCCCGTGCGGGTCGAGGCCGTTCGTCGGCTCATCGAGAAAGACGAGCTTCGGGCGATGCACCAGGGCCTGGGCGATGCCAAGCCGCTGCCTCATCCCCTGGCTGTAGGTCCGCACCCGGGAGTCACCCCTCGCCGCGAGGCCGACCGCCTCGAGGACCCACTGGACCCTCGCCGCGTCGACCCCTCCGGACAGGCGGCCGAGCAGCTCGAGGTTCTTCCGCCCCGTCAGGTAGGGATAGAGCGAGGGGGACTCGACCAACGCGCCGATCCGCGCGAACGAGTCGAGGAACGAGTCGTCGGTGTCCTTCCCGAAGAGCTGGACGCTGCCGGCGTCGGGGCGGATGAGCCGCAGGACCATCCGGAGCGTGGTGGTCTTCCCGGCGCCGTTCAGGCCGAGGAAGCCGAAGATGTCCCCCTCCTGGACCTCGAGGTCCAGGGCCTTGACGGCCATGAGGCTGCCGAACGTCTTGGTGAGCCCTTCGGTGCGGAGGACGGCCACCATCAGCGTGCGGCCCCCCGGAAGGCGTCGACGAAGCGCGCGGCGCGGTCGCGGTCGACGGGGGCGTCGACGCGGCCGTCCCGCTTGAGCGACGTCCCGACGATGACGCCGCTGGCATGCCGAAGGAGCGCGCCGACGTTCTCGACGGTCGCGCCCGACCCAACGAGGAGGAGGCCCTCGGGGACGCCCGCGCGCGCGGCGGCGAGGTCCTCGCCGGAGGGGGACGACCCCGTGCGGCTGCCGGAGACGATGAGGCCATCGGCGAGCGCGCGTTCGACGGTGTCGCGGGCCTCCTCGGCGATTGGGCGGCTCCCGAGCGGCGTGGCGTGTTTCACGCGCAGGTCGGCGAGGATGGCAACCTCGGCGCCGAGCGCTGCGCGCAGGCGAAGCGTGTCGTGCGCGCGGCCGGAGAGGACGCCCTGGTCGGCGGCGACGGCGCCCGCGTGGACGTTGACGCGGATGAATCGCGCTCCGGTCGCGTGGGCGATCGAGAGGGCCGCGGCGGCGTCGTTGCGGAGGACGTTGACGCCGAACGGGACCGTCGGGCGCAGGTCGGCGATGATGCGCGTCATCGAGGCGATGGTGATCGGCGGGACGACCTCCGGGAAGAAGGGGACGTCGCCGAAGTTCTCGACGAGGAGGGCGTCGACGCCGGCGGCGACGAGGGCCTCCATGTCGGAGCGGGCGGCCTCGACGATGCGGCCGAGCGGCGGTTGGTGGCGCGGGCTGCCGGGGAGGGGGGCGAGGTGGACCACGCCGATCACCGGCCTTGCCGCGCCCAGGAGCTTCCTCGCGTCCACCGGTCCCTCCTTGAAGCGGGGGATCGTAACAGCCCCCCGCGGCACGGTCAATCGAGCGCGACGTCCGATTGATCCACGGTCGGGGCGTGTGGTACCGTGAGAGGCTCGAACGGGCGTTCCGGAGCCTCCATGTCCGACAAGAGCAAGAAGGTCGCCGCCACCGTCGCAGGGAAGTTCTACGTCGATTCCACCTGCATCGACTGCAACCTGTGCCGCGAGACCGCGCCGAAGAACTTCAAGCGCAACGAGGACGGCGGGTACTCGTTCGTGTCCCTGCAGCCCGCCACCCCCGCCGAAGAGGCCGACTGCAAGCAGGCGCTCGAGGAGTGCCCCGTGCAGGCCATCGGCGAGGACGGGGAATAGCATGCCGACGATCCACATGGGACTCTCGACCTGGCTCCTCCTCTTCTGGGCCACCATGACGGCCTCGGGATTCCTGAAGGGGAAGCTCCCGATCGATGCCATCGCCGCCGACTATGGCCGCTGGCATCAGGTGGGAGGCCTCTTCGTCGCCGTCTTCACCTGCCTCGTCCACGTCATCGTGATGTGGCACTTCCTCGGGAGCGGGAAGGCGATGAAGGAGGCCCTCGCGGAGCGCGGGGCGGGGGCCGACAAGGCGCAGTTCATCCGCAGGATGAAGATGAAGGTCTACCCGTGGACGACCTTCGCCATGCTCGTCCCGATCGCGGGGGCGATCCTCGGCGGGGCGGCGCTGAACCACTACGTGCCGCTCCCCGTGCACCTCGGGTTCGTCCTGCTCGGCTTCGCGCTCAACATCGCGGCCGTCGTGATCGCCCAGAAGTGGCTCAGGGCCAACGCGCGGCTGATCCGCGAGGTGGAGGCGATGCTCCGCGCGTAGACCCTACGGGTCCGCGTTGCGCGAGCCTCAGCCGGGCTTGAGCTCGGGGGCGCCGTCGTCGGGCGTGGAGAGCGTCACGGGGGCCGCGCCAACCAGCCTCGCGGCCGAGGCGGCCAGGCGGTTGATCGCCGAGCGTTGCCAGCCCTCCATCGCGTCTTCGACCCCTCCGATGGGGCCGATCAGGAAGACCGTGGGTACGCCGACCAGGCCGAAGCGCGCCGACACCTCCCATGGACGGGACTCGAGCAACATCGGGAAGGTCACGCCCAGCTCCCCGACGAACGCGTCGGTTTCAGCGGCAGGGTCCTGGCTCACGCCGAGCGCGGTGAGCCTCGGGTAGGCCTGGTGGAGCCTCTCGAGGAAGGGGAGCACGAGCCTGCTCGTCGGGCACGTCGTCTTGTAGAACGCGAGGAGCAGCGGCGTGCCAATCTCCGCGAGGCGGAAGGTCCCGCCGTCCCGGTACGGGAGGGAGAAGTCCGGCGCGCATCCGCCTGTCGCAATGGGCATCGCATCCTCGACGATCGTGGATTGCCGTCCCCGAGCAGGATAGGATCCCCGGGCGCATGGAGCAAGCACCGCGAACGGCTGGCCGCGTCGTCCCACTGGTCCTCGGCCTCGCGGCGTTCGTCCTCTACCTCGCCACGCTCGCCCCGGGCCTCATGTGGGGCGACAGTGCGCGGTTCTGCGAGCGGTCGGTCGCCTACCTCCCCGGCGCCGAGCCCGGCGAGCACCACCTGAGGAACTGGTTCGGACGCCTGGCGAACAACCTGCCGTGGGGCACGATCCCCTGGCGCCAGAACCTCGTGTCGGCCGCGTTCGGGGCCCTCGCCGTTGCCTGGCTCGCCCGCGTGGCGCTCTACGCGACTCGCTCGCCGTGGGGAGCCGCCATCGCCGCCGCAGCGCTCGCGGTCTCCCACACGCACTGGCACCTCTCGGCGTTCTGCGAGAGCTACTCGCTCCTCGCGTTCCTGATCCTCGTCGCGACCGAGCTGCTGCTCCGATGGCAGGAGACCGGCGACGCGCTCTGGGCGGTCCGCGCGGCGTTCATCTGCGGCCTCGCCGCGGCCGATCACCTGTTCGCGTTCGTGCTGGGGCCCTTGCTCGCCCTCTTCCTCGTCGTCGGCCGCCCCTGGAGCCCGGGCGCCGTTCGAGCGCTGCGCTGGGTCCCGCTTCTGGCCCTCGCGGCCCTGCTCGGGTACCTGCCCGCCCTCGTCGGGGGGCTCTGCGTCCACCTGGAGACGGGCCGTGCCTGGGACGACGTCGTCTACGACCTCCTGGACCTGCGGGGAGGGAAGTACTTCGCCGGCGACGTCCGCGACGTCCTACGGTTCTACGGCCGTTCCCTGGTGTTCCTCGGATACCAGTTTCCCCTCGTCGCGGGCGTCCTGGGCCTCCTCGGCCTCATCCTCTCGATTCGTGACAGCCTGCGCCGAGCCGCCCTCCCACTCCTCGTCTTCCTCGGGACGTTCGCGTGGGCCGGGCTTTACCTGCAGCAGCGCAATGTCTACCTCCTCCTGGTCGGCTACGCGATGTTCGCGATCTGGATTGCCCGGGGCGCGGAGGCCCTCCGCTCCTGGCTCAAGGGCAAGGTCGAGGGGCCCCTCGCCGCGGTGATGGCGGCCGCGCTCCTCGTGGTCGTCGTCCTGCCGCCGATCGTCTACGCCCTGACCCCGGCGCTCACACAGCGCTTCGGCATCTCGATTGCCGGCGCGGAGGCCCTCCGCTCGATCAAGGGACGCCCCGCGACGTGGATCCTGCTCCCCTGGAAGAACCGCGAGGACAGCGCCGACCGCTTTGCGCGCGACGCCCTCCAGGTCGCACCGCCCCGCGCCATCATCGTGTGCGACTTCACGCCGGCCGCCGTCCTCTCGTACGTCCAGCACGTCGACGGGCGCCGCCCCGACGTCGAGCTGGTGCCACTCGAACGCGCCCTGGGAGGCAAGGAAGACATGTGCGTGTGGCTGGAGGCGAACCTCGGCCGCCGTGAGGTCTTCCTGGCGAGCGATTCGCCCGCGTACCGCGTCGAGGCCCTCCGCGAGCGGTACGACCTTACGTGGTTTGGTCCCCTGCTGCGGGTACAGCGGAAGTGAGTTCAGCGAGCCGCTCGAAGAGCGTGACCACCAGCTCCTTCAGCCCCTGCCCCGTCACGCCCGAGATGAGGAGCACCGGGACGCCCAGCTCCGCGCGGAGCCGCTCCACGTTCTCCGCCGCCTCCGGCAGGTCGGCCTTGTTCGCGACGACGACCTCGGGCTTCGTGGCGAGTTCCGGGGAGTACGAGGCCAGCTCGTTCCGGATGACCCGATAGGCCTCCACCGGGTCGGGTCCCGAGAGCGGCGCGGCGTCGATCATGTGGACGATGAGCCTTGTCCGTTCGACGTGGCGGAGGAAGCGGTCTCCGAGGCCCACGCCCTGGTGGGCGCCCTCGATGAGCCCCGGCAGGTCGGCCATGACGAGCGTCCGGTAGTCGGGGCCCTGCACGATTCCCAGGTACGGGACGAGCGTCGTGAACGGGTAGTCCGCGATCTTCGGCCTCGCCGCGGAGAGGCGCGAGAGGAGCGTCGACTTCCCGGCGTTCGGCAGCCCGACGAGCCCCACTTCGGCGATCAGCTTCAGCTCGAGCAGGAGGTGCCGCTCCTCCCCCTTCTTGCCCATCTCGGCGAACAGCGGCGTCTGGCGGCTCGACGTGGCGAAGTGGAAGTTCCCGCGGCCCCCCCTCCCGCCCTTGGCGATGATGAACCGCTCGCCCGGCGTTGCGAGGTCCTTCAGGACGTGACCCAGCTCGCGGTCTTTGACGAGCGTCCCCGCGGGAATGCGGATGATGATGTCCTGCGCGTCCTTCCCCCCACAGTTGTTCTTTCCCCCGCGCTTTCCGTCCTCGGCCCGGTAGTGGTACTTGTCCGTGACGTGGTACAGCGTGTTCATCCCGGGGTCGGCGATGAACACGATGTCGCCCCCATCCCCGCCGTCCCCGCCGTCCGGGCCCCCTTTGTTGATGTACTTCTCCCGATGGAGGGAGACGCACCCGTCACCCCCGTCGCCGGCCTTCACGTAGATTTCGGCTTCGTCGCGGAACATCGCTGAAACGAAAAGAGCCGGGCTCGCGCCCGGCTCCTCCTCCTCCCGAACGGGAGCGCTACGCCTCGATCTTCGCGATCTTCACAATCGAGAAGCAGGCGCGCTGTCCCTTCCTGCGGCGGAACGACTCGCGCTTGCGGAACTTGAGCGCGATGACCTTGGGTCCCTTCAGCAGCTCACGCACGACCTGGCCGAGCACCTTGACGTTCGGCACGGTCGGCTTTCCCACGCGGACGTCCTTGCCGTTCTCGAAGTACAGGACGTCGGCGAAGGTCAGGTCCTTGCCGGTCCCCTCGGGGAGCCGGTCGAGGTGGACAAGCTCGCCCTCTGTGACCTTGTACTGCTTGCCCCGGTCACGGATGATCGCGTACATGATTCCTCCTGGCCCCGGCTCACGGCGCCGGACGATTGGGGCGAGGACTATAGCAGGAGCCCCGCCCCGGAATCAATGGGATTGCGGAATGGCCGACATCCAGCTCGCCGACCTCCTCAAGGTGCCTACCCCCGACTTGCAGCGGGCGCTCACGAAGGTCCCGAACCGATTGATCGCCGTGGCGCTCTCCGGAGCGGACCCGGGCACGGCCTCGTCGCTCCTCAGGCACGTCTCGCCGACGCGCCGGCAGGAGATTGACGCCGAGATCCGCGCGATCGGCCGCGTCCCCTTCCCCACCGTGCAGACGGCCGTGAAGAACCTCCTCAAGAAGGCCCTCGGCCTGAAGGGCGAAGAGACGGACGCCGACCAGGCCGGCGTCCGGGTCGCACCGCCCGCGCCGAGGAAACCGAGAAGGCCCCCCGCTCCCTTGACAGCGGAGGACTTCAAGGCGTATCTCCTCTGGCTCCAGGCACGGCATCCGCTCATGAAGTCCGCCTCCGGGGGGGACCGCGCGCGGGCCCTGCGGCTCTGGGTGGAGCGCCTCACGAGGCCGCCGAAGGAATGACGCCCAAGTCCCGTCTCGCCCTCGCGGGGATCCTCCTCCTCGCCCTCGGCCTGCGCCTCTGGCGCCTCGACTACAAGAGCCTGTGGCTCGACGAGGCGTGGACGTGGGAGTATTCGCAGAAGCCCTTCGCCCGGTGCGTCACGTCGGAGTACTCGAACCCGCCGGGGTCGTTCGTCATCTTCTGGGTCGGCGCGAAGTTCCTTGGGGACGGCGAGCGCGGCCTCAGGTTCCCGTCCGCACTGTCGGGCGTGCTCGCGACGTGGCTCTTGTTCCGCCTCGGGCGACGACTCCTCGACGAGCCGACCGCGCTCCTCGCGGCGCTGCTCCTCGCGGCCTCGGCGTTCCACCTGAGGTTCACGCAGGAGGCTCGTACGTACGGGTTCCTGGCCTGCGCGGTGCTCGCCTCGACCGAGGCCGTGGTGCTGCTCCTCGAGAGGGCGACGCTCGGCCGCGCCGCGTACTACGTGCTCTCGGCCGCGTTGGGGCTCTACTTCCACTACGTCTTCGGGTTCGTGATCCTCGCGCACAACGCGCTCGTCGCTTGGACGTGGTGGGTCCGCGGGCGTCGGGAGCTGAGGCCCCTCCCCTGGGCCGCGGTCCAGGTCGCGACCGCTCTCCTCTTCCTCCCCTGGTTCCTGTGGATGATCGGGAACATGGGGAGGATCAACACGAACTACCTCGACCTGCCCTTGGGGCGAGTGGGGGCGACGTTCTTCCTCTTCATGACGGGGGTCCCCAGGCCTGCGACCTACGCGGGGAGGGTCATCTCCGACGCGGTGCTCGATCACGCGCATCTGATCGCGGGGTTCCTCCTGGTCGCGCTGCCGGTGGCCCTCCGCGGAACGAGGGCGGTCGCGCGGAGCGAGCGGGCCGGTCCGGTGCTGGGGATGATCTTCGGCGTGCCCATCGTCTTCGCGCTGGGGCTGGCGATGGCTGGGTCGGTGCGCTTCACGAACGACCGGTACCTGGGCTTCCTCTGCCCCTTCTGGATGCTGCTGATGGCGGCGGGGATGAGGTCCTTCCCGAGCGGGAGATGGAGGGTCGTCGCGCACGGGTTCGTGGCCGTCCTCTGCCTGGAAGCGCTCGTCGCGTACTATCGGATCCCGGAGATCGTCAACGAGAACTGGCGCGAGGCCGCCCACGATGTGGAGGCGAGGCGGGGCCCGGGGGACCTGGTCTGCATCCACCAGCATTACATGCACGTCGCGTACAGGTACTACGCCCGAGAAGCGAAGGACGTCCTCGAGCTTCCGGACACCGCGCGGCGGGCGGAGTTCCACGCCGAGCTGGCGGAGGCCGTGCGTGGCAGGTCGCGTGTCTGGCTGGTGCTCGGTCATCATCGCGGCCCCGACGAGAGGGTCTGGGAGGCGGCCTTGCGCGAGTGGTTCGTGCCGGCGGGCGCCCCGCGGCGCTACCCGAGTCCGAATGGCGACCCGGAGGTCTGGGAGTTCGTGCGGAGGTAGCGACGCCCGACGCAGTGTCGGTCGGGCCCCCGGCGACGCGACCGGGGGCCCGCTGCGCTCCCGACCCTCACTTGCCCCCGCCGGACGACTCCTCCGTGGACGGGGGTTTCCTTTCCATGGGAGGCCTGCGTCCCTCCGGACATGTCTCCCCGTCGGTGGGTGCCACGCGTTCGTCTCGCACCGGCCGCTTGTCCCGGGGACGCCTCTCGATCCACCCCGGCCGGAACGGGTCGATCCAGCCGTCGACGGGAGGGGGCCAGGGCAGCTCAGGGTCCTCTCCGAACGGATCGGGGAGGGCCTCGCCGTCCTTGGGCGGCAGGGGATCGCCCCAGGACGTGGGCGGCTGCGGCACGGAAGGGGTCTTAGGCGGCATCGTTCCAGGAGCGGGGGGGCCTGGTGGCTCGCTCGTCGTGGGTGAGGGCGTTTCCTTCCTGCGGCACACGCAGTCCCCCTCGTCCCGGCGCTGCTGACTCAGCGGGTAGATGTCCATCGCCACGTCGAATCGGATGGGGCCGAGGGCCGCTTCTTCGTACCGGGTCCCGTGGTCGGTCCTGATCATCGGACCGGAGCAGTTCTCCCCATGGGTCACGCCATCGGTCACGTAGTAGTAGTCCACACGGACGACCTGCGTCTCGACGCTGCCCTTTCCGCCGATCCGACCCTCGACCGGAAGCACGCTGACCTTGCAGTTGGGTTCGAGGCAGGCTGGCGGGATGGTCTGTGTGATCCCTGCCACCCTCGTCTTGGCCTCCTCCCACTGCTTGGAGAACATCCCCGTCAGGCTGACCCCGATCTCTACACCCCACCCGAGCACCTTGGCTTCTCCGCCGATCTCGACGCCGAGCTCCGCCCCGATGGTTGTCATCGCGTTCTCGGCGTGCTCACTGGTGAGCGTCGCCTGCAGGGGCATCTCCAGGTGGACGAAGCACTTCTTCTCAGCGCACGTCCCGCCATGGGCACTGCAAGGCATGCACTCCTTCGAACACCTCGCATTCCCGAGACCGAACTTGCATGGCGAGTCGGGGTTGGGGTCGAGGCCGACGGTCTTGCTCACAGGTGTCCTCGTTTCGATGAGATACCAGCAGCAGTAATGGCCATTGCGGGTACCCCATTCCCTCCCTGCGTTCGCCGCCTGCGCGCAGGTCAGGCATCCCAGCGCCACGAGGAGCGTCAGGATCCGAATGCGGTGGTTCATGTCACTCCCTCTCAAGAACGATGTGATGGACCCCCTCGTCGATCCGGAACGACTGCGTGCGCCCGTATTCGTGCGACCAGGCGATCCACTGATCCTCTTTTCCCCACACGGGCTCCGGTCGCAGCCACACCATGTACCTGCCGGGCAGGACGTGGGGCACCACGAGCCGGCCGTCCTCGGGGAGCGCGAACCAGGACTCCGTGAAGAACGGCTGCTCGAACAGGCCCTCCGGCCCCTTCAAGAACTCAGGCATGATCCCGACGGACCAGCGGGCCTCCGCGGGGAGACTGTCCGCGCCGGGGACCTCGATCTCCACGGAAGGGGTACTGTGGACGGCGGGCAGCTCGATCGCGAGCGGGCCGTCGTCCTCTCCCAGCCGGCGCCGAACCACGAACTCCCCTCCGTCCGGGAGCGTAGCCGTGACCCTCAGCTCGATCGCCTCCTCTTCCGGAAGGAGACAGTCCCAGGGTTCGCCCGGGCCTACCCGACCCTTCATGGACAGACCGCGCTCGTTGCTGTGCTGCTCGACGCGGACGTCGACCAGGACCGGCGATGCGAACCGCAGGCGAGGGACGAGCGTGCGGAGACGAAGCTGGACCTCCTGGGGATGGCCGTCCCGTCGGACCGCGAGTTGGCTGTCTTCGCCAGGAGCGCATTCGAAGGACCCGGCGCTGTAGACCCCAACCTGCCCCCGGTCGAATTGGACCGAGAGGGAGTACTCGCCGTACGGCACGTCACGGAACTCGCAGCGGCCGGACGCATCGGTCCGCACCACGATTGCGACCTCCATCGACGCCACGTTCACCGGAAGGTCCGGGCGCGTGGAGAGCAGCCGGACGAGCACGCCCGGCGCCGGCTCGCCGCGTGCCGTCAAGACGCGCGCAGCGATCGGTACGCTCCTCCATTCCAGGAGAGCGTCCTTCGACGGGTCGGCGACGTGGAAGCGGGTCCATCCCGCCACCACCGCATCCGTCGTGGACCGGGGGAACGAGAGGCGGAGGAGATCACCGGACGCGACGTCCCGCATGAAGAACGCGTCGTTTTCGATTGCCAGGTCGCGTCGGTCGCTGGCGCCGGAGACGGAACAGGAGCGGCCCTCCGCGCGGATGTCGACGGGCCTCCCGTCGCGTGTCAGATGGAGGCGTCCACCTCCCTCGGCGTGGGCGAATGGGGCACAGGCGAGGATCGCGACGATCGTCGCGCAGACCACTCCCCGCGAGGCGTCTCCCGGGAGGAGGTGGGACGAATCGGGGTTGCGCATGGATGTCCTCCTTTGCGCTCGGTGACCCTCCGTCGCGGCGGCCGCAACGCGGACCGCTCGAACGACGGCTGATGCGCAGGAACTGCAAGGGGCCCGCCTGGGGCGGAGCCCACTCGCGGATTCCGTGACCTCCTCAAGCCCAACCGAAGGCGTCCATTCCAGCGAAGGGATCCCGCGCGAGTTGAGCGGGCTTCCGCGGAGCGTCGGGAAACCCAGCAGTCGAACGAGTGACAGTCGGGAAACCCAGCAGTCGATGGGGAGGGGGTCGGGGCTCTCGATGTGGCGGGGGGTGAGGCACCTCCCCGGCGGAGACCCTTCGCCTCGATTCCCGCGGCCCAGGCGGTGATCCTGCAGGAGACCAGGGGGTCTAATCTCGAGCAGGCCCCACGACCGACGACACGTCGGCCAGACCTCGACCGCGTTCCTCCAGGCTCGGAGCCCCCACCGGGGGGGTGCGCATATGACTCAAGGCTCTCGAGGAGTCCCCGCGGGGCCAGGGCGGCCCCGCGGGGTTTGGCAGGGAGTCAGGGCCCCGTCCTCGACGGGGGAGTCAGGCTACCTCACGCGCACCTGGACGGTGCGGGTCCCGTAGACGGGCTCGATCCAACGGTATTCCCAGTGGCCGCAACCGCAGTCACCGACCCACACGCGGTCCCAGCGGCCTGCGCAAACCAGGTAGGTCTCGGTGCGCCACTCGTACACGGGGTAGCACGGCTCGACGTACACCGGCTGGCAGCCCGAGCAGCAACAGTTCGAGGCGTGCGCGTGCGTCGGGACCGAGAACCCGACCGACCAACCGTCCCGGTGACGGCCCCGACGGCTGTGGTCGTCTCCGAAGCTGAAACCGAACCAGCCGTCGGCCTTCGCATCCGTGGCCGCGGCGCCGAACAGCCCAAACGCGAGCATCGTCGCTGCAATCATCTTCTTCATGGTCGTCTCCTCACATCCAGAACCGCCGCTCGCGATTTGCGTGCGGACGGCTGGAAGAGATGCAACCGCGATGCCGGGGCTGTCCAAGCGACGAAATGCGCCGGAACTTGCGTTCCTATAGTGTGTTGTGGAGACAATGAATCTCCCGTGAGAGTTAGTGTGGTTAGTGTTAGTTAGGCTAACCGTTCCCGGGAGGGGGACACCTGGGGCGGACACTGGGACACCTACCGGGAGCTGGAGGCGAGGGCGGAGTCGAGGTCGGCAACGATGTCCTTCGCGTCCTCGATCCCGACCGACAGGCGGACCATGTCGCGTGTCACTCCGTCGGCAGAGAGGGCCTCCTCGGAGAGGCCGTTGTGCGAGGCGAGGACGGGGATCGAGACGAGCGTCTCGACGCTCCCCAGGCTCGCCGCGCGCTGGCAGAGTCCGAGCGCGTCGACGAACCGCTTCGCGCGCTCGAAGCCGCCCTTCACGCGGAAGCTCACCATGCCGCCCGGTGTGCGGAGGACCTCCCGCGCGACGGCGTGGTCCGGATGGGACGGGAGGCCCGGGTAGGAGACCGAGAGGACCTCGGCGTGACGCTCCAGGTGGGCGGCGATCTCGAGCGCGTTCGTCGCGTGCCGCTCCATGCGGATCCCGAAGGTCTTCATCCCGCGCGAGAGGAGATAGGCGTCCCACGGCGACATCGTCGATCCGAGGAGGCGCACGGTCCCGCGCACCGCGGCGATCCGCTCGCGACTTCCGCACACGACGCCGCAGAGCACGTCGCTGTGGCCGGAGAGGTACTTCGTCGCGCTGTGCGCGACGATATCGATCCCGGCCTCGATCGGCCTCAGGTTGAACGGCGAGGCGAAGGTGTTGTCGACGATCGTCGCGATGCCGCGTGCGCGGCAGGCCGCGGCGATCGGTTTCGGGTCGGTCACGCGGAGCGCCGGGTTCGTCACCGGCTCGAAGTAGACGAGGCGGGTCCGCTCCGAGAGGTGCTCGCCGACGCGCAGGAACTCCTCGCGGGCGAGCATCCGGACCGTCACGCCGAACCTCGGGAGGAGGTCCTCGAAGAGGTGGTGCGTCCCGCCGTACAGCCCGCGCATCGCGACGACCTCGTCCCCCGCACGAACGACGGAGAGAACGGCGCCCGCGATGGCGCCCATCCCGGAGCCGCACGCGTAGGCCTCCTCGGCCCCCTCGATCGAGGCGACCTTCTCCTCCACCGCGCGGACGGTCGGGTTCCCCCAGCGCGTGTAGATGTAGCCGGTCTCCTGGTCGGCGAGGTAGGCCTCGAGGTCGGCGCTCCGGGCGAAGTTGTAGGTGACCGATCCGAAGACCGGGTAGACGACCGGGTCGATCTCCTCGTCGAGGGCCTCTCCCACGTGCAACGCGCGGGTCGAGACCCCGTCCGCCGGCGTGGCGTGCTGGCGCTCCCAGACGCGCGCGAGGCGCTCCGCGACGGCTTCCAGGAAGGCCCGATCGAGCTCGTCGGGCTTGCCTTCGACCCCGAGCGCGCCGACGATGCGGCCGCGGACGACGATCGGGACCTGGCCGTCGTCTCCGAGGCGGATCGAGGAGAGCCTGGGGACCTCCGCCTTCAGGAGGTCGAGCACGCGGCGGGCGACCTCCTCGAAGGGGCCCTTCTTCTTGCAGATCCCGCGGACGCGAGCGAGCAATCTCATGGCCCGTGGATTGTAGTGCCCCCGCGCCGGCGTGCAAGCATGGCGCGGGACTTGACCGGTCCCGGAGGGGCCCCTATCATGTCGCGCCCCGCCCAGCCGAGGACGCCATGAGCGAAGAGCCGATCCCGCCGCAGCCGCTTCCGCCCCCGGAGCCGATCCTCGACCCGACGCGCGCGGCGACGCCCGCGCCCGATCCGCCGCGCCACTCGTTCTTCACCGTCCTGCTCCAGTTCTTCCTCATCCCCGTGGGAATTGTCGGGGCGTGCGCGCTGGTCTTCCTTGGGCTGCGCGCGATCGTCGGGGACTCGAAGACGCCGGACGAGCTGCTCGACGAGGTGGAAAGTGGGGCGACGAACCGTCGCTGGCAGGCGGCCTTCGAGCTGTCGCAGCTCCTGTCGCAGGAGAACCCTCCCGAGGTCGGGCCGGAATTCGTCGACCAGTCGATCGCCGCCTTCCGCAAAGCGGAGAAGGACGACGAGCGGATCCGCCAGTACCTCGCGCTCATTCTCGGACGCACCCGCGACAAGAGGGCCACGCAGCCGCTGATCGAGGCGCTCCCGGAAGCCGACTCCCAGCTCAGGGTCAACATCCTGCTCGCACTGGGGCAGATCAAGGACCCGGCGGCGAGGGACGAGCTCCTGAAGGCGCTCGACGACGCCGGGGACGCTGGCGTCCGGAAGGCCGCGCTCGTCGGGCTGTCGCTCCTCCCGAAGGAGGATGCCATTCTCGCGAGGGTGCGGACCCACCTGACGGACCCCGTGGTCGACGTGAAGTGGAATGCGGCGCTCGTCCTTGCGGCCCTCGACGACCCGTCCGGGGCGGACGTCCTGTTCGAGATGCTCGACCGGGCGCGGATCGAGAAGCAGGTCATGCCGGAAGAGGAGGGTGGGACGGAGAAGGACCCCGCGAGCCTGATCCTCCGCAACGCCGTCAGCGCCTCCGCGCGGCTCTACCAGGAGCGGTTTCGTAAGCCCTACGAGACGCTTTCCGCGAATGACCCCGACCTGGAGGTCCGCAAGTTCGCCACGGAAGCGCTCCAATGGCTCGACTCTCGGAAGTAGGGGCGGCCCGCCGGGTCGCCCGAGGCCGCGCCTCTGAACCACGCACGATCTGACCTCGGAGTCGCACAAGGACCGATCGGTCCCAGGTCGTTTGCGAACGCTGGACACGGTGGGCCCGGGTGGATATAACCTCCATCCGCTCCGGAGATTAGCTGGACGGCCCTAGCTCTCTCCCATCGCTGGTTGGCACGCCGCTTGCGTCCATTCGCGAGGGAGGAATGGAGTATTGGTATGGCCGAGCAGTCGCCTAAGTCGACGAAAGGGCTCCAAGCAGGGTGGTGGCCGCCGTCGCTCCCGCACAAGGGGGGCGCTGCCCCCGCGCCCGCTGTGAGCGCACCCGCCCCGCCGGCCGCAGCAGCCGCTCCGACCGGGCAGGCCCCCAAGTCCGCCTCGGGCCAGATGTCGAAGTCGAGTGGCGGCCAGTCGCCGAAGGCCAGCGGGGGACAGTCCCCGAAATCCAGCGGCGGACAACTGCCCAAGGCGAGCGCCGGCCAGGCCTCGAAGGCGAGCGCGGGCGCGCCCGCTGCTGCCGCGGCCGTCGCAGTTACGCCTGCCGCGAAGGCCTCCGCGCCGGCCCCGAAGGCCCCTGCCGCTCCGAAGCCCGCGCCGCCCGCCCAGGTCCTGACGAAGGAGATGCGCGACGCGGTCGGTCGGAAGATCGTCGCCGACTATCCGCCGGCGGGCTCCATGTCCCGCCGCGCGTTCATCTCCTGGTGCGGCGTGGCGTGGACCACGTTCGCGGCCGCCTCGGCCGCGGGCGGGGCCATCTGCGCGCGCTTCATGTTCCCGAACGTGCTGTTCGAGCCGCCGATGTCGTTCAAGGCCGGCCCGCCGAGCGAGTTCAGCTCGATCGGGATGGTCTACGAGCACTTCAAGGCCCAGTTCGGCGTCTGGATGGTCCGCGACGAGAAGTCGATCTTCGCCCTCTCCACCGTCTGCACGCACCTGGGCTGCACGCCGAACTGGCTGGCCGCCGAGCTGAAGTTCAAGTGCCCTTGCCACGGGAGCGGATTCTACAAGACGGGGATCAACTTCGAGGGCCCCGCGCCGCGCCCGCTCGAGCGCTACCGCATCGTCCTCGCCGACGACGGGCAGATCCTCGTCGACAAGAGCAAAAAGTACCAGTGGGAAATGGGCCAGTGGACCGACCCTGAGTCGTTCCTGGTCGTCTAGAGGAGCCTGAAGTGACCGCCAAAGCCCCCATGTCGCAGCGGATCTGGGACTACATCACGGGGTCCCAGATCTGGAAGTCGATCTTCCGCCACCCGTTCCCGAAGACGCGCCGCGACCGGACGCTCGCCGTCCTCACGAACGTCTTCCTGCACCTGCACCCGAACCTGATGCGGAAGTCGGCCCTGAGGCCCAAGTACACGTGGTGCATGGGCGGGATCTCGTTCTTCCTCTTCCTGTCGCTCACCGTGACGGGCCTTCTCCTGATGTTCTACTACCGCCCGACGGCCGAGTACGCCTACGTTGACATCCAGTACCTGCGCGAGGACGTCCCGCTCGGGATCATGCGCGAGATGCACCGCTGGGGCGCGCACGCGATGGTGATCACGGTGTGGCTCCACATGATGCGCGTGTTCCTCACCGGCAGCTACAAGCCGCCGCGGGAGTTCAATTGGGGCGTCGGCGTGATCCTTCTGGTGCTCACGCTACTCCTCTCCTTCACCGGTTACCTCCTGCCGTGGGACCAGCTCGCCATGTGGGCGATCACGGTCGGGTCGAACATGGCGCGCGCGACGCCCCTGCTCGGGCACGAGGGGCCGGGGGCCGCGCTCATCAAGCTCGGCGACATCCAGCTCATCCACTCGGGGAGCGACGCGCGCTTCGGGCTCCTCGCGGGGAGGTTCGTGGGCGCGCCTGCGCTCCTCCGGTTCTACGTCCTCCACTGCGTCGCGTTACCGCTCGTGGCGGGGGTTCTCATGGCCGTGCACTTCTGGCGGGTGCGGAAAGACGGCGGGATCTCGGGACCCCTGTAGGCGCACTTCCCTCCGAGAGGAACGATGGACGTCCTCAAGCACTGGATCAACGCGGCCACGCAGCCGTACTGGTTCTTCCTCGCCTCGATCGTGGCCTTCATCCTCATGCTCCGGTTCTACCGGGTCTGGACGAAGCCGCGGAACGCCATGATCGTGCTCCTCGCGTCCGTGGGCGTGCTCGCGTTCAGCATGACGGACCGGAATTTCCGATCGCTCGCGCTACTGCCCGACAACATCCCGATCATGGGGATGCTGTTCGCGGTCGGGTTCTGCGTCTGGCTCGCGCTCAGGCAGGCGGCCGTCAACGACGAGCGGATCGAGAAGGGCCAGCCGCCGCTCGAGAAGCTCGAGACGAACGAGAAGGTCCTCGTCTGGCCCGACCTTGTCTACACCGAACTGATCGCGATGGTCGTCGGGTCGTTGATCCTGATCGTCTGGTCGCTTCTCGTCCAGGCGCCCCTGGAGCAGCCGGCGAATCCCACGAAGACGCCGAACCCCTCGAAGGCCCCATGGTACTTCCTTGGGCTTCAAGAGCTGCTCGTCTACTTCGACCCGTGGATCGCGGGCGTGGTGCTGCCGACGCTCATCATCCTCGGCCTCATCGCGATCCCGTACATGGACCGGAACCCGAAGGGTCAGGGGTACTACACGCTCAAGGAGAGGCCCTTTGCAATCAGCGTGTTCCTCTTCGGGTTCATCATCCTCTGGGTGCTGCTCGTCTTCCTCGGGACGTTCCTCCGCGGACCGAACTGGAACATCTTCGGGCCATACGAGGAGTGGGACCCGCACAAGGTCGTCCCGCTACTGAACGTGAACGTCTCCGAGCTGTTCTGGCGCGACCTCTTTCACACGTCGCTCCCGTCGTTCTGGCTCGTCCGGGAGCTGCCGGGGATCTTCCTCGTCGTCACGTTCTTCGCGGTGCTGCCGCCGATCCTGGCGAGGACCGTATTCAGGAAGCTCTACGTGTCGATGGGGTTCATGCGCTACAACGTGATGGCGAACCTGCTCCTCGTCATGATCGGGGTGCTCCTCAAGATGTTCCTCAGGTGGACGGTCAACCTGAAGTACATCGTCGCCATCCCCGAGTTCTTCTTCAACATCTAGGGGGCGGGCACAGGGGGCGGCGGGACCGGGAGCGTGCGGCTCGATCGGACGATCAGGAATACGATCCCTCCGACCATCGCGCCGAGCACGGAGAGCAACAGGATCACACCCCAGTAGATCCCCGCTGCGAGTCCTTCCTTCGTCCCCGAACCGGGGGCGTCCTTGACCGCCTGCTCTCACATCGAGCACTGCGCGGCCGCGGTGGCGACCAGCAGCAGGGGCAGCAGTGCCTGGATGCATCGCCTCATCGTGGACCTCATGTCGTCAAGCTAGCCGCAGGTCCGTCCCGTGTCAACCTCACGCGGGCCGCCAGTGGTAGAGCATCCAGTAGACGGCCACGCCCGTGACGGAGACGTAGAGCCAGATCGGGAACGTCCACCGCGCGATCCTCCGGTGCCGCTCGACGTCCCCGCGGAACCCGCGGTGCAGCGTGACGAGCGCGAGGAACGGGACGAGCGTCGCGAGGACCGTGTGCGTGCCGAGCACCGCCAGGTACACCCCCTTCGGCCACCCCTCGTGGCGGAAGCGGGTTACGCCGGCGTGGGCGTGGTAGTACAGGTAGCAAGCGAGGAACGCGATCGACACGAGGAAGGCCGCGACCATGCACGCCTTGTGGGCCCCGATGCGCTTCCTCTTCACCAGGACGAACCCCGTGAGGAGCAGCACCCCGCACAGCGCGTTCAAGGAGGCGTTGATCGACGGAAAGCCCCGCAGGCGTTCGAGCCGCCGCGCCTCCTCGACGAGGCGTCGGGACTCCGCGATGAGCCGCGCCATCGCGGGCCCGTCGTCATGCTGGGCCCACGCGTGGATCTTCCCCTGGGCATCGACGAGGACGATCCGCAGGGAGTGGATGATCACCTCCTTCGGGTCGTCCACCGCGGCCTGGCGGAACCCCTGCGTCACGAGCGAGCGGATCGCGGCACGATCGCCCGTCAGGAAGAGCCATCGCTCGGGGTCGGCGTTGTAGAGCTTCGCGTACTCCACGAGCGCGGCGGGCGTGTCGTGCTCGGGGTCGAGCGTGAAGGAGACGAGGCGGACGTCGGACGGAAGCTCGCCCTGGAGCTGCGACATGCGGCGGTTGAGCGGCGGGCAGGGCCCCTGGCACCCCGCGAAGAAGAAGTCGGCGACCCACGGGCGGCCTCGGAGGTCCTCGATCGTCACGGTGCGGCCGCTCCGCTCGGTGAGGGAGAAGTGCGGGAGGGGCGGCCAGTCGGGGGCGTCCTGCCCCGTTGCGGGGACCGCCGCAAGCAGCATGGCTGCCATCCAGCTATGGCGGAGGACGCACCGTCCGTGTAGCATTCCGGTCATGACGTTCTGGCCTTTCCGGAGGCGGCCTTCGCAGGGTGCGCCGTGCCTCGCTGTGCACGGTGAGGGGACCAAATCGGTCCTGGAACGGCTCGAAGAGAAGGGCTGGAGGCCCGAGGGCCCCGCGGAACCCGCCGCGGTGGCCGCCGCCGAGGAGGCCCTCGGCATCATCTTCCCCTCCGACTACCGGCGCTTTCTCCTCGCGACCGGCCGTCCCTCCCAGCGCGACCCCTGGTTCGGCCTGTGGCGGGTCGACGAGCTGGTCAACCTCAACCGCCACCTCCCCGTCTTCCGATGGTACCCCGGGCTCGTCGGAATCGCGAGCTGCGGCGGGTTCCTCGTCTTCGCCCTCGACTATCGCGAGAGTGCCGTCCCGCGCGTCGTCTCCGTAGGGCTCTCCTGCTCCGAGCCCTCGGACGTCTCCGTCGAGGCCGACAGCTTCGACGAGTGGCTCGAACGGACGATCGGCTAAGTAGCGTCCACTAAGTTTCCCGGGATACACCAACCAGCTCGACTTGGAGTCGCGCGCGTAAGCGCGCGGTGGATCACGCCCGTAAGGGCGTGCGACCGCAGGATCACGCCCTTACGGGCATGATCCACCGCGCCCTCACGGGCGCGACTCCAGCGATCGTGCATTCCGGTATCCCGTGGAACTTGGTGCGTCCTACTTAGCCCGGGACGAGTGCGTAAATCCAGCGGTCCAGGTCGCCCAGCGTGAAGGTGATCAGGACCACGATCAGGGCGAACGGGAACAGCGCGACCACGTAGAAGATCCGCTGCTCCTGCTTCAGGTGCATGAAGATGAGCGCGACGCAGGTCGCCTTCACCGCGGCGATCGCGAGGCCGATCCAGATCGCGGTCTGGCGGTTCCAGTTCATCTTGTGCCCGAGCACGCTCGCGCCGACGGTGACGCCGGTGAGGATCATGAGGGTGATGAAGACCGCCATGTAGGCCTTCATCTGGGTTTCGTGCGGGGTGTGCGCCAATTCCGACGACATGGTTGCCTCCGGTGGGCTCTAGAGCAGGTAGAGGATCGGGAAGAGGAAGATCCAGATTACGTCGACGAGGTGCCAGTAGAGCCCGGTCACCTCCACGCCGACGTTCCGGTTCACGCTGTACCGACCGCGCATGGCGAAGAGCCAGATGAAGAAGAGGAACAGGATCCCGATGAGTACGTGCAGGCCGTGGAACCCCGTCATCGTGAAGTAGCAGGCGTACATGACGCTGGTCGAGGGGAAGTGGTCCGCCTGGAACTTGGCGTTGTACTCGAACCCCTTGATGATGAGGAAGGTCACACCGAGGACCATCGTGATCAGGATGTTCTTCGCGATCGCCTTGTTGTCCCCGCGGTGGGCCGCGGCGACCGCGAGCGCCATCGTGAGGGAGCTCGTGATCAGGACGACCGTGTTGACGAGCGCGAGCCACTTGTTCAGGTGGCCCAGGTCGTCGAACGGGTTCACGTGGCCCGGCGTCGTCGCGGGCTGGATCGTCCGCAGCACGACGTAGGCGCCGATGAACCCGGCGAAGAACATGATCTCGCTCGCCAGGAAGAGCCACATCCCGAGCCGCGTCCGCTCGCGCATCTCGGTCGATTCGACGACGACGTTTTCCATTCGTGTGCCCCCGGTCAGAACCTCGTCCGCCCGATCACCAGGATCGAGAGCAGGACGGGCAGGTAAACGATCGAAGCCAGGAACAGACGGCGTGCACGGGCCTCCGTGCGGTCCCCGGCGAACCCGATTCCGAAGAAGAGGAACCCCAGGCCGAGGACGACCGCCCCGGCCGCGTAGAGCCCTCCCGCGAGCCCCTGCACCGCGGGCAGCAGGCTCACCGCGATCAGCGCGAGTGTCTGGAGGACGACCTGCCGGGCCGTGCGGAGCCCGTCCGGGTCCCCCATCGTGAGCATGCGGTATCCGCCGCGCTCGTAGTCCTCCCTCCACCTCCAGGCGATGGCGAGGAAGTGCGGGAGCTGCCAGAAGAAGAGGATGAGGAAGATCCCCCACGCCCGGGCGTCGAGCGTCCCGGAGGCCGCGCTCCACCCGATGAGCGGCGGGAGCGCCCCAGGGACGGCTCCGACGAGCGTGTTCACCGAGGAGACGTGCTTGAGCGGCGTGTAGACCAGGACATACGAGGCGATCGTGACGGCGGCGATCAGGGAGGGGAGGCTCCCCACGCTCACAGCGAGGACCGCCGGGCCCGCGACGGACAGGAACAGGCCGAAGACGAGCGCGCTCCGCGGCGAGATCCGTCCCGCGGGGATCGGGCGGTTCGCCGTGCGCCTCATCAGCGCGTCGCGGTCCCGCTCGAGCCACATGTTGAGGGCGTTCGCGCCGGAGCCCGAAAGCGCGGTCCCGACGAGCATCGCGACCACGACAGGCATGGACCAGTGACCGCCGCTCGCCAGGTGATATCCCGCGAGGGTCACGACGAGCGTCATCGCGCTGATCCCGGGCTTCGTGAGGATGCACCAGTCCGAGAGCCGCGCCGCGGTGCGCGTCTCGACGGCGGGGGCGGCGAGGACGACGGGTCCTGCGCTCATGACCGCACCTCCGCCAGGGCATGGCGGCGCGTGGGGGCCTCGGAGAAGCCCGCGTCGAGCCTCCTCGCGGAGAGCGTGAGGCGGAGCGCGGAGGCGAGGAGGAGCGCGCCGACGGCGAGGTGCCCCGTGACGATGGCGAGGTCGAGGCGCTGGGCGTCAATCGAGTGCGTGTAGCCGTTCGCGAGGGCCCACCACGTCGCGACGCCGAGGCCGAGCTGGAGGAGGAGGACGGCGAGGAGGATCTTCGCCGGGCGGGCGAGGAGCCTCACGGAGCCGAACGACCCGAGGGCGACGATGCCGGCCCCGATGCAGGCCAACGCCACGACGACGGCGAATCCCGCGTGGGCCCACAGGCCGGCCCGCGTGTGGCGGAAGACGGCCCCGAGGACGAGCTGGAGGAAGACGACGGCGGTCGCCGTGGCGCCCCACCGCGCGGGGCCCCTGGCTCCAGCGAGCGGCTTCGCGTCGTTCCAGGCCTTCGACGTGTAGGTCGCGATCGCGACGAGGAGGCAGAAGATCGCCTGCGCGAGGCAGGCGTGGATCACGGCGACGGCCCGGGGCCAGAGGATCTGCTCGACGCGGAACCCCCCGAGGCACCCCTGGAGGACGACCAGGGCGAAGGCGCTCCAACCCAGGCGCTTCATCCATGGGCGATCGTCGCCGCGGCCGACGGCCACGGCGAGGACGAGGACGAGGAGGCCGATCGTCGCGCCGACGATGCGGTGGCCCAATTCGATCCAGAACTTCCCAAGGCCTTCAGGGAGGACCTGGTGGAAGGTGATGGGGAGGAACCACCAATCCGGCACGGCGTCCCCGCTCTTCGTGCTCGTGACGAGTCCCCCTGCGACGAGGAGGACGAGCGTCGCAAACGCCACGAAGACCGCAAAGCGGTGCAGGCAGGGACAGGACCGGTCGGGCACGAGGTTCCCCCTGGCGGGGCGCGATACGTGGCGGGGTGAATTCGGTCTCTAAGGTAGGAGACCTTCTGCACCCTGTCTACACGAATCTCGCAGGAATCGGACCTAATGAGTCCCGTGAGCGGAGCCGCCCGAGTCGGGCTGGGACTGCGGCACGCAGTCGCTCTCCGCCGTCGCCGGACCCGTCCCGTACTCGTACGGTCCGCGGTAGACGACTGGGACCTTCTCGTAGTTGTAGTACGGGATCGGCGACGGCGTCGTCCACTCCAGCGTGTTCGACTGCCACGGGTTCTGCTCCGCCTTCTTCCCGAAGAACATGCTCCCGAAGAAGTTCGCCAGGAAGATGAGCTGCGAGAACCCGAGGATGATCGCCGACCACGTGATGAACACGTTCCACGAGGCGAACTGGTTCAGGAACTCGTACTTCGTCGGCTCCGAGATGCGGCGCATGTGGCCGCCCTCCCCGAGGATGTGCATCGGGAAGAAGACGCAGTTGAACGCGACGAACGTCAGCAGCCAGTGCACGAAGGCGAGCTTGTTGTTCATCATCCGGCCGAACATCTTCGGGAACCAGAAGTACAACCCCCCGAAGATCGCGAACAGCGTCCCGCCGAACACCACGTAGTGGAAGTGCGCGACGATGTAGTACGTGTCGTGGATGAAGATGTCCACGGGCGTCGCCGCCATGAAGATCCCCGACAGCCCGCCGATGATGAACATCGCCACGAACGACAGGCCGCACAACATCGGGACCGTGAAGCGGATCGACCCGCCCCAGAGCGTCGCGAGCCAGTTGAAGACCTTCACGCCGCTCGGCAGGGCGATGAGCATCGTGCTCGTCATGAACGCCATGCCCATCATCGGATTCATGCCGCTCAGGAACATGTGGTGGCCCCACACGAGGAACCCGAGCCCCATGATCCCGACCATGCTCACGACCATCGCCTTGTACCCGAAGATCGGCTTCCGCGCGAACGTGGCGATGAGGTCGCTTGCGATCCCCATCCCCGGCAGGACCAGGATGTAGACCGCGGGGTGGGAGTAGAACCAGAAGATGTGTTGCCACATGAGCGACGCCCCGCCGCCGCTGTACCCCATCGCCTTGTCGCCGATGACGAGGTCGTGCGGCAGGAAGAAGCTCGTCATGGCGACGTGGTCCATGAGCTGCAGCACCGTCGCGGCCGCGAGGACGGGCGTTGCAAGGAGCTGGAAGACGGCCGTGGTCGTCTGGGCCCAGGTGATGAGAGGGAGCCGCGTCCAGGTCATCCCCGGCGCGCGCAGGCGGACGATCGTCACCAGGAAGTTCAGCCCGCCGAGGATCGACGAGAACCCGAGAAGGAAGACCGCGAGGAGCCAGAACACCTGGCCCATCCCCGATCCCGGCGCCGCGGCCTCGATGTCGGCGAGGGGCGGATAGCTCGTCCACCCCGCCGCCGCGGCACCTTTGTCGATGAAGAGCGACGCGAAGATGATGATCCCCGCGGGGAGGAACAGCCAGTACGACAGGGCGTTCAGGAACGGAAAGGCGACGTCGCGGGCCCCCACGTGGAGCGGGATCAGGAAGTTCCCGAAGGCCCCCACCAGGATCGGGATGACCACGAAGAAGATCATGATCGTCCCGTGCATCGTCACGAGCTGGTTGTATCCCTCGGGCTTCACGCTCCCGTCCTCGCTGAACGCGAACATGAGCGAGGAGAGCGGCACGCCGATCACCGGCACCGGCTTGCCAGGGTAGGCGAGCTGCCAACGGATCAGGAGCGCCATCAGGCCGCCGACCAGCAGGAAGAAGAACGCCGTGAAGAGGTACTGCTTCCCGATCATCTTGTGGTCCGTCGACCACACGTACTTCCAGAAGAACCCCGTCGGCTCGGGGTGGATGTGGTCCTCGGCGGACCCGTGATCGTGGGCTTCGGTGCTCATCTACTTGACCCCGCGCTGATACCAGTCCGTCTTGGAGTAGATCCCGTCCCAGAGGTCGCGGAACTTGCTGGCCTCGGTCGACTCGCCGTACTTCTCCTTCTCCGCCCGCCACTTCTCGTACATGTCCGCCGGCTCCACGTAGAGGACGCCGCGCATCCCCGTGTGGCCGAGTCCGCACAGCTCGGCGCAGGCGATCTCGTAGTGGTGGTAGACGTACTCCGCGGAGGAGGCGTCCCCCTCCTCGTACTTCCCGGCGTGGCGGAAGACGGCCTTGGGCGAGGTGACGACGTAGTAGTATTCCTTCCGCTTCGATTCGTCGAGGTCGCGGGACTCCCAGCGCAGGCGCGAGTCCCACCCGGCGCTCCGCTCGTTCCACGCCTCGGGCAGCGCGACCTTCTTCGCGTTGAACTCCGCCTCGGTGAGGAGCGCCATCTCGCCGAGGAGGACCTCGGTGGGCTCGATCTTCCCGCTCCGCGCGCTCTTGAGCTGACGCTTCTCGACGCCGGTCACCTTCCAGACGGGGATCCGGTCGATCTCGTACCAGACCTTCGTCATCATCCCCGGCAGGACGTCCTGCTTCACCCGCGCGAACGGGATGAAGAAGGAGTGGATGACGTCTTTCGATATCATCCGGCAGAGGACCTTGCGGTTGACCGGGAGGTGGAGGCTGTCGGTCGTCGTGAAGGCGTTGCTCGCCTCGGTCCCCAGCTTCCCGTCCTTGTCGGCCTGGCGGAAATGCCAATTGAACTGGTTGGCCAGGATCTCGATGACGACGGGGTTGTCCTTGGGCTTGGGAAAATTCTCCCGGATGTTCCGCCAGGCGTCGTACTGCGTGACGGCGAGCCAGATGAGGATCCCGCAGGGGATCACGGTCCACGTCAGCTCCGCGATGTTGCTGCCGTGAATGTAGGTCGCCTTCCTCCCCGGCCGCCCTCGGTACATGAGCATGAAGGCGAGGAGGAGTCCCTCCGTCAGGAAGAAGATCGCGCCGACGACCCACATGACCTTGAGGTAGAGGTCGTCCGTGTCCTTCCCGTAGGCCGAGTTGACGTTTGGCGGGAGCCAGCCCCAGCGGGCGTCCTCCCCGGCGGTCGATCCTGCGAGCAGGGTGGTCCCGGCCGCCAGGAGGAGGGCGGCCGGGAGGAGCTTCCGAAATGTCATCGAGGTCCCCTGCCGTGTGGCGAAGCGATCACTATTTGGGTTCGATCTCGAAGTCGAGTGTGGCGGTCTCGCCGGCCTTCACCTCGATCTCCTTCTCGGACTTCTTGCCGCTCTCGTGGATTGCGCGAATCGTGTACGTCCCCGCGGGGAGCTTGCCGATGGAGTACGCGCCCTTTGCGTCGGTGACGGCGAAGTACGGGTGGTTGACGACGCCGGCGTACGCGTGCATCCAGGAGTGGACGTCGCACTTGATCGGGACGAGGACCTCGGAGCGGTCGATCGTCTTCGACAGCGGCGCGGCGCCCGGCTGCATGCTCTCGTTGAACTCCGCGCTCTTCCCCGGCTGCGCGTGGATGTTGTGCATGACGGGGTCGCTGTTCAACACGGTGATCGTCTGGCCCGGGAAGACGCCGAAGACGCGGGGCTCGTACATGCAGCCCTTCTGGTCAATCGTCACGGCCGTGGTCGGCTTGGCCCACTTCTTCCCGACGACTCCGTCCCCCTTGAAGACGTAAACGAAGACCCACTGGACGGCGTTTCCCTCGCCTACGGCCCACTTCGTGTCGAAGACGGGCGCGTCGCCGTGCTGCTTTGCGCAGTCGGGATGGGCAATCATGTCGACGCGCATGTTCTTGGGGGCCTCGCCCTTGAGGACGACCTTGCCGCTGAGCGTCGCGTCGCCGGCCGTTCCCTCGCCGCCGGTGGGTTCATCGCCGGGCTCGGCCGCGCCGCCGCCCGGGGCTGCACCGCCGCCGCCCGTGTTCGCGGTCGTCCCGCCGCCGCTGGCCGGCGCGGGGTCCTTGCCGCAACCGACGAGGACGAGGGCGCCGAAGCACAGGGCCGCAAGGACGGCGATCGTGGATCGCGAGTTGAGGATCTGTCTCATGGTAGGTGATCTCCTCGAGTGATCGCTGGCGGGGAAAAGGAAGCACACAGTACGCACGAGGTGATCCCAAGTCAAGCGTTTGTACCTTGCGGATAGTATTGGTCCTATTCAGCAATCCGCGTGCCGGATCCCGCCGAATCCGCGGGGCATCCATCACTGGATGTCATTATGTGCGAATGGGTTGCGATTCTGGAGGCCGGGCGTTGCGCCGGCAACGGGACACCGGGGTCGCACCAGTGACCGATCGGTCAGACCACCCGCCGGACGGGCCGCGACTCCGGCGGATGGCACCGTGATCGCTCGTTGGGGTGTGAGACGGCGGTTCGAGGTCTACCTCACCTCGAACCGCCGCAGGTAATCGACGATCGCCTTCATCTGCGCCTCGGCGTCGCCGCCGAGCTCTGGGTATCCGGGGCCCCACGGGAACTTCGTCATCCCCGTACCGGGCTCGAGCTGCGCGGGGTCTCGGAGCCACTCCTCCATCCACTTCACCTTGAGGCGACTCTTCGAGAGGTTCAGGTCCGGCGCCTTCTTGTCCCCGCCGCTGCCGGGCTTCCCCGTCACGACGTGGCAACTGATGCAGGCGATCGCCTTGGAGTCGAACATCGCCTTCCCCGCCAGGACGTCCGGGTGGTCCAGCGGGCGCCCCTCCGCGACGTGCTCGAACGGGTACTTCTCCCCATCCGTCAGCGCGAACCAGCGGACCAGGTCGGTCGCCTCGTCGTCCGTCAAGCCGAACGTGGGCATCCGGACCTGAAGGAACCCGCGGAGCGTAACCGGCTCCTTCAGGAACCCAAACAGCCACTCCGGCCGCACCTTCTTCCCCTCCCCGATCAGGATGGGCGGCGCCTTCTCGCGCACCTCGCGACGCGCCTCGGAGAAGTTCGACTTCCCCGTCTCTTTCATGTAGCCAGGGAGCAGGACCTCGACGAGGTCGCCGCCGAACCCGGGGTGGACCGTGTAGGCCTTCCCCTCCTCGGCGACGTGCTTCGACCCCGGCCCGTACCCGAACAGTGCGTTCTGCCTCCAGATCAGGAAGGTGAACTCCCCGTCGTCGTTGAGGCCATTGACGAGGCCCTCCAACGTGGCCGGGGTCTTCCTCCCCGAGTCCTCGTCTTCATGGACGACGTCGAGCCTGTCGAGCGAAAGGCGGTGACACGCCGCGCAGTTTCGCTCCCGGACCAGCGTTTTCCCCCGTTCCATTGCCGACTCGCGCTCGTTCAGCCGCTTCTGCATCCCGACCGGGACGTCCGTCTTCACCAGGCTCGCGAGGTAGACGATCAGCTTGTGCCGCTCCTCCTCCGTGAGCGAGAACCTCGGCATCCGCAGCCGCTCGTCCCCCTTCTTCTCGTAGCCGCGATCGTAGATCCTCGGGTCCTTGATCTTGAGGTCCATCCAGTCCCAGCGGTCCTTGTGGTGGATCTCCCCGTCCTTGATCATGAACCCGAAGTCGATCTGGACGAGGTCCTTGCTGCCGATTCCGTCCTGCCCCGTGAAGTCGCGCCCGATCGGCGTGGTCATCTCGAACCCGCGCAGGTTGTGGCAGGCGAAGCAGCCGTATCGGTTCACCATCCGGTCGCCTAGGTAGAGCCTCTCGCGTCCGGCGACGTCGGCGGAGGCGAGCTTCGCGGACCAGTCCGCGAGGACCCGCTTCGCGCGAGCGAGGCCGGGTTCGAGGGCCTTCATCGTCGCGTCGTTCTTCAACTCAGTCGCGAGGGGCCCCGTGACGACCTCGTCGAATCGTGCCCCCGCGTCCTTCCAGACTCCCGCAGCGGCCATGAGCGACAGCCGTCCGTGGAGCCTGTCGAGCGCCGCGCCCTTCACTTTCCCGCCGAGCGCGAGGTCGGCCGCGGCCGTCGCGCCCATGACCTGCGTCGCGAAGAAATCCTGAGCGAGGAGGTCCGGGTACGACGCGGGCGACTTTCCGTCCCGCTCGCCGACCTCGGCAAGCGTGTGCTTCGCGCGGAGGTACTCCCACGCCGCGTTGTGAAGCTCCTTGGTTTCCGGCGCGGGCGCCGCGAAGGCGCGCGTGTCAGTGAGCGACATCAGGTACGCCGCGACGTCGGCCGCCTCCTGGTCGGAGAGGCGGAGGTCAGGCATCCGCGTCTCGGGGAAGTGGCCCTTGGGGTTCTTGACCCAGTTCCAGAGCCACGCGTAGTTCGTCTTGGAGCCGATCCCGGCGAGGACGGGGCCGAAGGTGGTCTGGTACGTCACGCCAGGCGCTTTTGCCTGCTGTTCGGCGGTCATGAGGTTTGCGTTGAACGCCGGCGTCCCTTCGGGGCGCGGTTCGAGGCTGTGGCAGGCGAGGCAGCCGAGGGTCGAGACGAGCTTCTTGCCATTGTCCTCGCTCGCCTCGCCCTGCGCGATCGACGGTGCGGGCGCGCCGAGAGGCTCGCTCGCGGCGAAGACGTACTCGATGAGGGCCTGGGCCTCGGCGCGGTCGCGGGCGTCCTCCTTGACGGGGTTGACGCCGAAGAACCGCGGCATGCGGGTGTCGGGGCGGACCGCCTGGGGATTCATCACCCAGTGGAAGGCCCAGTCCTTGTTCGTCTTGTCGGCGATGTGGTAGAGGCTCGGTCCCGGTCGCCTTGTCGCCTCGAACCCCTGCGTGCGGTGGCAGGCGAAGCACCCCGCGCGGTCGAAGACCTTGCGCCCGTCGTTCCACGGCTCCGCGCCCTCGAGCTCCGTCTCCTGCTTGTGGCATTTCCAGCACGAGGAGGTGATCAGGTCGCTCGGGAGCTGCGGGTCGTCCCAGTGGTGCATGACGTGCCAATGGTAGTCCTTCTCCCACTTCGCCGTGATCGCCTCCTTGTCCCTCGCGAACGCGGGCGGCGTGTGGCTCGACGTGATGAAGGTGCAGGAGCGCCCCGATCCGGAGTGGCAGCCGGTGCACCCCTGCTGCTCGATCGGGTGCTTGGAGTCGGCGGAGACGTAGAGGTCGAGCCGCGGATGGGTCTTGAGGGGGTTCTTCTCGTTCTCGTACCCCTTGCGATCGATGGCCAGGTGGCAGGTGTGGCAGCGGTCGACGTGGCCGACCTTCGCGAAGTAGTAATCATCGACGAGCGTGTCGATCTGGACCTGTTTGATCTTGATGTCGGGGTTGAGCATCTCGACGAAGGGGATGCGGCGGACGCGGTTGGCCCAATACGTGTTGTCGGTTTCCGAGAGCCGCTTCTCGAGCTTTGCGACCTGGAGCTGGAGGGTGGCGATCTTCTCCCGCAGGTCGATGGCGGGCTTCTCGATCGCCTTGCGCTTCGCCTCGGCGTCGGCCTTGGCCTGCTGGGCCTCCTCGGTGAGGCGCTTGAGGTCGGCGAGCTTCTTGACCCACTCCGTGTAGGTCTTGTGCCGCGCGTCGGCGTGCTCGCGGCTTCCGTGGCTCTGCTGGACCTCGTGCTCGGCCTCGTCCCAGAAGTACTTGGCGCTCTTCACCTCCTGGTCGGCGTCGAGGAATTGCTGGTTGGAACGGGCGCGCTCGACCTCCTTCGCGTCGATCGTGGCCTGCAGTTCGTCGATCTCGCCCTGCCTCGCCTTGAGGGCCTGCTCGACGTCGGCGAGGGACTTTTCGAGGCGGGCCATTTCGGGGTCGATCGACTTGCGGGCATCCTGGTCCGCCTGGACGGCCTTGGCGTGTTCCTTCTCGAAGAAGTCGCGCTGGTACTTCTTCCACTCGCGGTTGTAATCCGCCCAGAACATCCAGACGCAGGAGGCGAGGAGGAGGGCGGACCAGAAGAACATCTGGCGGTGGAGGTTGACGATGGGGTAGTGGGTTTCGGGATCGACGGCTTTCATGGCGGTCCCTGCGAAGGCAAAGAGGGTCGGAGTCGGATTATAGGAGGCAAGATACCGGCCGCAAGGAAAAGCCGGGCGCTTCTACTCTCTAAGCAGCGGGGGAGGGACCGATCGGTCGTGACTGTCCAGGAGGGACGAATCGGTGCGGGGTCTGGGTAGAGGTCGCTTCAGGCCGCGCGGGGCGTCTTCGAACGGATATCTGATGTCAGATGTCTGATATCCGTTCGAAAACGCCCCGCGCGGGTCTACCCACGATTCGCGCCAGATCCCATGCGCTGAGTTCTCCGTGCGTCTCCTCCCCTGTTTGCTGGTCTTGACGCATCGCTCGCCGAGGAACGGGAGACGGACCCGCCGGAGTTACCGGTGATCCCCCGGCGGATGCCCCTCGCAGACCGGGCAGTGGATGTGCCTCAGCCGCTCGATCTCGAGCTCCGCAAAGCGCGCCTCACGCAGGTCGCGGGCCCGCGCGGCCTCGTCCCGCGCCGCCGCCGCGCGCGCCTGGGCGGTGGCAGCCTCCGCGGCCTTCGCCTCGGCGAGCCTCCCCGCCTTCTCGGCGGTCGCCTCCGCCTCGCGCGCCCGCGCCTCGGCCGTCCGGGCCTCGGCGTCCGCCTTGCGCGCCTCGGCCTCGATCGTCTCCTTTTCCGCCAGGGCCCGCCGGAGCTCCACCCCCTCGGGGGAGGTCCACTTCCCCTCCACCTGGATCCAGCCCTTGGCCTCCATCTGCTCGTCCCGCGTCAGCCATCGGCCATTCTCGAGGACGTACCCGAGCGCCTCCCTCGCCTGCCGGTGGTCCGGGTCGAGCGCCAGGACGGTCTGGAACGCCTCGTCCGCCTGCGGGGCGAGGTCCTCGCTTCGCGCCCATCGCCCGAGCTCGAACCAGCCGGTTGCGTCCTTCGGGTCGAGCGCGGAGGCCCGCTCCTTGTACGTCTGCAGCGCCGACTTCTCCCAGACGACCGTCGTGACCTCGGTCTTCCGGATCCGCGTGATCCCGTACGCCGTCTGGACCGCGTAGAAGTCCCCCTCCTCCGTCACGATCCCCTCCACCGTGCCGCCGTTCTTGAGCTGAACGACGTCCCCCCACAGCGGGACGCAGCCCACGATTGCCAGGATGGCCGCCCTCAACATGGAATGGCGCATGGAATCCTCCGGAACTCACCCCCTCGTGCGACTACAGTGTGTCCCATCGGGGGCCTCGCTGGCAAGTGCGGAGGTGGTGCACCTTGGCGCCCTCGCAGCGAGGAGCGCAACCGGGCCCGTGGAAACGGCCTCCCGGCGCTTCCCGCGGAGCCCCATATCTGATATCAGATGTCAGATGTCAGATATCTGATATCCGTTCGAAGACGCCCCGCGCGGGCTCACACGCGGCCCGCACCAGACCCCATGCTCTGAGGTCTCCATGCGCCTCCTCTTCTGCCTCCTCCTCGTCTCTCCCCTCGCCGCCGACTGGACGCCCGAGCAGAAGGACCTCGAGATCCCCATGCGCGACGGCAAGTCCCTCCTCGCCGACCTCTACCTCCCCCCCGCCGAAGGCAAGTACCCCGCCGTCCTCATCCAGACCCCCTACAACAAGGTCCACATGGGCGCCCCCATCACCGGCGACCTCAAGGACCCCGGCGACGTCGGCCGCGGCTCCGTCAGCGACGCCCTCGGCCTCCTCGACCGCGAGCACTACGCCTACGTCGTCGTCGACTGGCGCGGCTTCTACGCCTCCAAGGCCGCCATGGACGGCGTCGACAAGAAGAAGTGGAAGCGCGGCCAGGACGGCTACGACGCCGTCGAGTGGGTCGCCGAGCAGCCCTGGTCCGACGGCAAGGTCGGCACGTGGGGAGGCTCCGCCCTCGGCAAGCAGCAGCTCGACACCGCCGCCGAGCAGCCTCCCCACCTCGTCTGCTGCGTCCCCCTCATCGCCTCGATGGGACAGCGGTACGAGTGCTACTACGAGGGAGGCTGCTACCTCGAGGCCCACGTCAAGACCCTCGACTTCCTCGGCTACGGCGTCTCCAAGATGGTCCTCGCCAACCCCCGCCCCGGGACGCTCATCTGGCGCGGCGCGGAGAGGCTCTCCTACCACCCCGAGAAGATCCAGGTCCCCTGCCTCATGATCAGCGGCTGGTGGGACCACTATCCCGGCCAGGTCATCGAGACCTTCGAGGACATCGTCGCGAAGGGCGGCCCCCAGGCGCGCGAGCACTCCAAGCTCCTCTTCGGCCCGTGGGACCACGTCGGCGTCGGCCTCGCCAAGCAGGGGGACCGCGAGTTCAAGGGCGCCGAGCTCGAGTCGGCCCGCTCCGCGAAGGCCTACTTCGACTTCTTCCTCCGCGGCGAGAAGAACGACTGGGACAAGACGCCGCGGATCCGCTACTGGCGCATCAACGAGGAGGGGTGGGCGAGCGCGGACAAGTGGAAGGGGCTCGAGAGGGCCTCCACGACGCTCTTCCTCGGAGCCGACGGCACGATCGGCCCGAAGTCCCCCGACGAGCAGAAGACCCTTTCGTACGTCTGCGACCCGAAGGACCCCACGCCGACGCTCGGCGGCGCCAACCTCCCTCCCCTCCCGCACGGGCCAAGGACGCAGAACGCACTCGAGAAGAGGAAGGACCTCCTCGTCTACTCCACAGGAAAGCTCACCTCGCCGCTCACGCTGAACGGCAACGCGACGCTCTCGTTCCAGGTCGAGGTGGACCGCCCGTGCTGCGACTTCATGGCGCGCCTCTGTGACGTCGGTCCGGACGGCAAGTCGTACCTCCTCGCCGACGCGGCGGTGCGCATCCGCGACGCAAAGGCGGGCGCGAGGCAGGACGTGACGCTCACCTTCCCCACCACCGCGGCCACGTGGCCCGAGGGGTGGGATCTGCGCATCTACCTCTCCTCCTCGAACTGGCCGCGCTACGAGAAGAACACGCACAACGGCGCGGACCACTGGGAGGCCGCCGACGCCGAGGCTGTGAACGTGACCGTCGTGCACCCCGCGAAGCTCACGCTCCCCTCGCTCGCGGGGGGCAAGTAGCGTGGGGCTCTTCGACTTCCTGAAGGGGAAGGGCGACGCGCTCCGCGATCAGCTCTTCGACGCGGCGGCCCGGGGAGACGCGGAGGGCTTCGAGAAGCTCTGCCGCGAGAACGCCGCCGCGATCGAGGCCGCCTTCTCCTCGTGGGCGACCTGCCCGGTCGCGATCCGCCGGGACCAGGCGAAGGTCGCCGCATACGCGCAGGGGCTCATGGCGATCGCGCGGTGCCTCGCGGAGCGCCTCGGGCGGAAGGGGCCGCTCGACCGCCTCGTCGGCACGGCGGAGACGAACCCCGTCCTTCGCTGGCAGGAGACGCTACGCACCGCGAAGAAGGTGAAGGACGAGGCCTTCTACGCCGACGCGGCCGACCTGCTGGCGCCCGTGATCGAGGAGATGGGCCGCCTGACGGGCACCGGCGTGACGTCGCTGCTGCCCGTCGCGCTCGGGTGGCTGGGCGAGTGCCGCTTCCAGACGGGCGACGCAGCCGCGGCGCTCGGGCCGATGGAGCAGGCGAGGCGCCTGTGCGAGCAGTCGGGCGACGAGCAGGGCTCGCGCGCGTACCTCGCGAACGTCGTGGAGATCCAGCGCTACCTGGGGAGGGGCGCGGAGGCGGCCGCGTGCATCGATCGCCTCGCGGAACGCCTGACGGGCGACGAGGCGGAGGCGGCGCGGCGGCGCGCGGCGCTGCTCCGGAAAGGGGAGCCGCTCCTCCGCGTGACGGTGCTGCACGAGAAGTGGGAGCACGAGCTGGACGAGCTCCCCGAGGTCCCGACGGGGAAGTTCGAGGTGCTGCTGCGCCGGAACCGGATCACGCTGCACCCGACGGGCCTGGCGATCGAGCGCGGCCGCGAGGCGGGGTCGAAGGGGGAGTACGCGAAGTCGCTGGCGGAGTTCGAGGAGGCGGCCCGCTGCGACCCGTTCGACCCGGACCCGCCGTACCTGGGCGGGCTGACGCTCCTGCACATGGACCGCTTCGAGGAGGCGGTGCGGCAGCTCGAGCTGGCGGAGCGCCTCGCGCCCGGGTGGTTCCACGTCCGCAGCGACCTTTGGATGGCGCGCGAGCTGGCTGCAGGGCGGCTCCAGCGCGGGACGTTCCTCGCTGCTCGCGTGGCGGAGGACGGGGCGATCCCGCCGGAGAAGAAGCTCGAGCTGCTGGACGGGGCGATCGACAAGGCGCCGCGCGTGGCGCTCCTTCACCTGCTGCGCGGCGAGCAGCTCGCGCGGCTGGGGAAGAGGGAGGCCTCGGCGGCGTTTCGCGAGGGGCTCTCGATGGACGCGGACCCCGACACGCGGACGCGGCTCCTGCTTTCGGCGGCGCTGACGCTCCCTCCCGACGACAAGGACCGCCGCGCGCTTCTCCGCGAGGCGGCCGACCTCGGCGGCAACCTCACGGCGGCCGCGATGGCCGCGCTCGCGCTGCGGCGGCGCGCGTAGGGACCGATGCCTTCGCGGTGGCACTTGCGCGCCGCCGACCTGCTTGACCCCGTTTCGACATGAGTCGTAGACTCCCAAAGAGGAGGAGCAATGGGAGTGAAGCAAGCCCGGATCTGCGCCTGCATCTCGGTGGAGACGAAACGGGAGCTTGAACAGGCGGTCCGCACCCGCGGGTTCAAGAAGGGATTCGTCGTCGAGCAGGCCCTGCGGCATCACCTCCTGGCGCTGCGCTCCCTCCCCGCGGACGTCGTGGTCCCGCCCGTGATCGTCCTCGGTCGGGAGTCCTTCGCCGCGGTCGCGAAGGAGATGCGAAGACCTTCCAAGCCCACGTCCGCGCTCCGGAGGCTGATGAAGGGCGAGGCCGACGATCTCGATGAGGCCTCCGGTACGGAAGGACGATCGGAATTCTCCCAAGCCTGGCGAACCGGGCGGCACATGGAGGGCGAAGATCGGGAGTCGACAAGACGCGCTCGATCGCCGATGATCACGAGGGCATCTCGCAGGAGGGACAGACGATGATCCGCGCCATGGCTTGCCTGCTCGTCGCGATGTCGTTCGGCGCCGCGGCGCCCGACGCGACTCCGCCCCCGAGAAGGTTCGACATCCACATCACCTGCGGTGGAGGCTGCATCGACATCGACTCGGTCTGGCGAGACGAGGATCTGCTCCGCATCCTCGAACGCGGCGGGACACCGCGGTCCGTCGACGAAGAGATGCGCTCGATCATGGAGGGACCCGCCAGTCCCGCGGAGCCCCAGGACCTGAAGCTCGACTCCTACCTCTCGGACCACGCCGAGGCGGTGACCGCGCCTCCGCTGGTGATCGAGGACCTGCCGCTGCAGTGAGCCTCGACTGCGGCCGGAGGACCTGAGTGATCTGTGGATCGGGCGGCGGCCGGCCTCGCCGGCAACCTCATCGCGGCAGCAATGGCCTCGCTTGCACTCAGGCGCGCGCAGCAGCCTCTCCCCGGAATCGGTCAGATCGGAGTCGCGACGGCGTGGTGAGCGATCGCGGTCCAAACCGCTGGCCGCGACGCATGGGGTGATCCAGGCCCCCTCATTGAACCGCCAAGGCGCCAAGGGACGCCAAGGGGAACGTGTCCTGCTTGACCCGATCCTCATGAACTGCGGCCGCGGACTTGTACGAAGACACCTTGAGCCCAGATCTCCTCTTGGCGTTTCTTGGCGGCTTGGCGGTGAAAAAGGGGGCGCCGGACGACATCTCTTCCAGGGGCGCCACGCCAAGGAGCCGGAGACCCGTTCCATTTGGTCCGCAATGGCTCACCACGCGCGACGGCCTGCGGACTTCCAGGGAGATGCAGCATGGGCCCCGAATCCAGCCAGCCGCTTGCCTTGTCACGGACAGGCGGCCACGGGTAGGATGGTCCCGTGGAGCTGCCCTCGGAGGGCGCTCCGATGGGCAAGTGGGCATGGACGTTCATTGCGATCTGAATCCTTCGAAAGGCCTTTGCTATCGCGAGCCTAGGTCTCGTGTGGCAATGCAGGCGTCGTCGGGCGGCCGCGGAGCAGCGCCTGACCGAGTCGCCGGCGCCCAGCCCTTGCGGCGATGCGGCCTGCGCACGCTCCTCGCGCTCCTTCTTGTGTTCGTCCCGCGCACGACATGGGCGGAAGAGGTCGACGCGGATCGCCGTCAGCTCCTCGAGACGCTTCGCGAGGTGGAGGCCGCCGAGAAGGTGCGCGAGATCGAGCGCCGTCGGGCGAAGTTCGAGACGAGCGACGAGGGGGCGATCGCGCGGGTCCTCGACCAGACGCGGATCGACCTCGACTTCGCGGACGCTAGCCTCGAGGACATCATCGGGTTCATCCGCGAGTACGCGAAGATCAACATCGAGATCGACCAGAAAGTCCGCGAGGAGGGCTTGGCGGAGAAGAAGACGACGCTGCGCGTGAAGGACGCTGTGCTACGGGGCGTGCTGGACACGCTGATGCGGGAACACGAGCTAAGGACTCGTGTCGAAATAACTGAAGGTATTTGAGGAATCGGGGCCGAGACGGGATCGAGTTCACCGTCTCAGCTTTGCTGACCTCGGGTGGATTGTGTAGTTCCAGTCTCCGTGGAAAGCG
>Ga0080064_1001595_pt1 | contig 44625 bp, 58 predicted proteins | sample Subgrocontami54m_FD_69260 | JGI IMG/M metagenome (GOLD analysis project Ga0080064, IMG submission 69260) | Subsurface groundwater microbial communities from S. Glens Falls, New York, USA - GMW46 contaminated, 5.4 m (SPADES assembly) (version 2) ...
AGCTGTAACAGACAGTTGTTTTTCTTTCATCAGCTCCGAAATATAGAATTTCATTCCCATAGAAGTAGGTGCCCTTCCTGCTGATGTATGCGGCTGACGAAGATAACCCATGTCAGTCAGCTTCCCCATCTCAATCCGGATCGTGGCAGGGGAAACCCCTAGACTATGCTTTCTTTCTATAATTTCTGATCCAACCGGTTCAGCATTCTCTATATACTCTTCCACAATTGCTTTTAAAAGTGCTCGCTGTCTTTCGGATAAATCAGCCATACAATTAGCAGTATAATACCTCGACTGCTAGTCCCTGTCAAGCCCTGGTTTTTGAATCTCCACAAATGAAGATATAATGATCTTGTGAAGATTGTTTATACAAAACATGCTTTAGGAAAGCTTACCCATCCTGATATCAAAAGATTTAATTTAAAGAAAAAAGATATTAAAGATGCTCTGGAAAGTCCTGATCATCATGGAGTAGAAGTTGTAAGAGAAGTCGAATTCATCTTAAAAAGCCTAGATTCGCAGCATAATTTAAGAGTGATTTATAATGTTAAGAGTAGTATAATTACAGTAATAACCTTTTATCCAACTGAGAAAGGGCGATATGAAAAAAAATAAAAACATTTCTAGAAAAGATAGAATAACTTATGAACCTGAAGATGATGTTTTAAATATCTGGTTATCAGATAAACCGTATGATTATGGTGCAGACGATGGAAACTTAGTCATTACACATTATACTAAGGAGGGTGAGCCGGTTTATGTTGAGGTTTTATTTGCTAGTAGATTTTTTAAAAATGCTGGGCCAAATTTTTACAAAAAAGCTAAAGAAGCTGAACATAAAATAAAAAATGTTTATACAGTTTCAGTTCCACTAGAGATCAAAAAATGAAGGGCTTTTTCCAGATCTGGTTAATAGTTGGGGCTTTGGTAATATTAATTGCTGGTGGAGCATATTATTTTGGTTATGATCATGGCTGGGAAAAATCTACCAACTCACAAATTTCCCAAACCCCACAACCTATCTCCCCAACTCCTAGCCCAGATGCTAGTCCCGCACCAACTGGTGCTGGGGAAACTGCTAACTGGAAAACATATACAAATACAAAAGCTGGTTATTCAATTAAATATCCGGATGATTATACGCTCACCGTAGATAACGATTTAATCTATGACGGAGTACCCGCGGTAAGTATAGCTCCTACAACTCCCACTTTTCCACCTTCAAATTATAGTATTTCTATTGCTACAGAGAAAAACTCTAAAAATTTATCTCTTAGTCAACCTGACAAACTTTTTGGCATAGGTCCATTGATTCAGTATGAGAAGTTACCATCAAATTGGAATATTAAACAGACTCATTTGGGAGATCTTCCAGCAGTACGTGTAGATCATTGTTGTGGTGGGCAATACGGAATTGAATCAGAAATTAAGACCATAAAGGGTAATCTAATTTATGAAATAGTAGTTACACCTGATTATGACCCAGCTAATACAAAACAAAATGATGAGTTTTATAAAAATTTAAGAAATCTTAATAAGAAAAAAGATTATGAAAATATAATTTCCACCTTTAAATTCCTTTAAACAGCTAAACCTTAATTTGTAGTATGATTAGCCTGAAATGAAAGTATTACTGCATGGCAAAGATGCAAAAAATATAGAGGAACTTGTCAAAAGTTTAGGTCTTGAAATAGTCACCAGTAATCAGGATGTGATAATCAGTTTTGGTGGGGATGGTACTTTACTTTCCTCTGAAAGACAATATCCAATGATACCTAAGCTGCCTATTAGAAACAACCAGTTCTGTAAAAAATGTGCTATGCACTCCGATGAAGTAGTTTTAACAAAACTAAAGATGGGTAAATTAAAACTTGCAGAGTATAAAAAACTGGAAACAGAAGTTATATTTAAAAAATTTTATGCTTTAAATGATTTTGTAGTTAGAAACTCTGACCCTACCCACACTATAAGATTTAAAACCTCATTTTCTGAAAAACTCCTAATTGGCGATGGGATAGTAATAGCCACTCCTTTTGGTTCCACTGGTTATTTTGAATCCATAACAGGGCAAACATTTGAGGAAGGAATCGGGATTGCTTTTAATAACACTACAGAAAAAATCCCGCCCTTATTTTTAAAAGATACAGACTCTTTAACCTTTAATCTTATCCGGGGTAAAGCCACTTTATCTTTTGACAACAGCCCTGATATTTTTACCATAGATGAGGGTTCAGAATTAGTATTTAAATTATCCAACCAAGTTGCTAAAATTTATGAGGACACATCTCTGCGCTGCCCCAACTGCCAGGTTATTAGAGGATAAATTTTAGTAGAGCCGAACTTTAATTTATAAATGTTATCTGAATGGCCTCGTCTATACACAAAACTATTTTTGCTTATTTTCTGCTATAATCCTTCTCATGAAAGAGGAAGCTGAATGTTCGCACCTAACTAATAATACAGATGGTCTTGTAGCCTCATTACAGCCTTGGATACCTGCAAAAACTTTAATAGAAAACTTTAAGGGTTTTCAAATTTCTAGTTCATCAACATCAGAAGAACCAGATAATTCAGTTCAATTTGGCGTTGTCCATCCTACCATCCATGGAGATATACTAAGGGTTGACAATTATCCAGAAGGTTATTTTGCAGCTACATGGTTAAGCACTGTTAAACTCCCAGAATTTTTAGATGGTGCTGAGAGATATTTCCAAGAATTTGAACATGAATTTACTGGTGAAATTCATGGAAAAATGGGTGTTTTTATTGCACGGCGATTGCCAGAATTGTATGATTTTGTAAGACCAATAACTATGGACGATTTGGAAAGAGATAGGATTTTTGTTGATGATGATGAGCACCCATTAGCGTTATTGAGAATAGATACATCTCCTGGAGATATTATTTATGAACCAAAAAGTGAATTAGCTGTTGGAATTATTGCATATTTAGACCAAGGGAGAGAACAACCTACTATTGATGCAGTAGCCAGGCTTGTTACAAGAACTCAAGCCCAGTTGCCAGAAGATGTAGTTGTAAGAGTAATTGGTTTACTGCCATATAGGAGAGTACGCAAAGAAAGTGATTAACCACCAAATTCACTCTTGCCAGGTACAGGGTGACATGCGAGGAATCTAAATTACAGATGATTCTAAGAATTTTAGTTCTTTTTTAGATGTGTCAAAAGAAACTTTTACACCAATTGGCATGGGGATATTCACAGTAAAGTGCCCAAAGTCCATATTTGCCATGATTGGAAATTTATAATCTTTTAAGATATCCAAGATCATTTCTTTAATATCCGGCTCTTCTACTTCCTGATCTCTGATTGGTTTCAGATATTTAATCTTACCTATTAACATCCCTGAAATTCTATCTAAAATACCTGCATATTTTAGCTGATATAAACACCTTGCAATTTGGTACCTTGCCACCCCCACTTCCTCCCAAAAAAGTATTGCACCATCAAATACCTCAATTGGTGGAAAATATGGAGTGCCTGCCAGATTACATAAAATATGCAAATTGCCACCCATCAGGTGACCTTCTGTCTTGCCTTTTTTCCATTCTTCCCATTCGCTTAAGGGTTTTATTATTCCAGGAGGGTCTGTCTGAGTTAAAAACTTCCTAAAAAATTCCTTATCTAAATCTACCCAATTTTCTGCATCTTTTTTAGCAGCTCCTCCAAATCCAAAGGTGACATCATCCATATGAAATCCAACCATACCTGTTTTTGTAAAAATTGCTAAATGATAAGCCGTCATATCAGACATACCTATAAATGGTTTCGGGTTATGAGTTATTCGTTCGTAGTCAAGATGCTCAAGGACTGAGATTGCAGAATATCCGCCGGTTTGAGCCATAATTGCTTTTACTGATTTATCCGCAAACATGGAATTTATATCTTCTGCCACCTCAATTGGAGTCCCAGCTGCCCACCACCTCACCTTCCCAATTGTTTTCCCCTCTTTAATCTTAAAACCCATCTCTTCTATTAATTTTTTTCCTCTTTCATATTGATCTTTAAACTCAGGAAGAACAGGCAATGATGAGGCAACAATTCCAATAGTATCCCCTTTATTTAATCTTTGAGGCTTAATGATTTTCATGGACACATTGTATCAAAAACCCCGCACCATCTGGTGCGGGGTTAATATTCCTAAATATTAGGAAATAATTACTTAAGACTTGGCGCAAGCCTTACAATCACCCATGTGCGTTGCTGCAATATAAACAGCTGATACTCCAACCAAAATATTAAAAATTTGTCCCAAACCCACTGCGCCTACTACCATTCCTACTACATCAAAACCCAAAGCAGATAAACCTACATTAAGACCCCCAACAACCAAAAGGGTAAAAGCAACCATATGAAGTATTTTCATTTTATAAATCACCCCCTTTTTGCCCTCCGAAGCTTTTAGAGCGCGGCTCGCAAGCTTTGCTTAGCGTAGGAGGGTCTATTTCAGTGTACTCACAAAAAGAATTTTTAATCAAGAGGTTATGATTTTAATATACTCAAAAATGCTTCTTGGGGGATTTCAACACGACCTACCATTTTCATTTTTTTCTTTCCTTTTTTCTGTTTATCAAGCAGCTTATTTTTCCTTGTCACATCCCCTCCGTATAACTTTGCTGTAACATCTTTTCTAAAAGCGGAGACTGTTTCCCTGGCTATAATCTTTCCACCAATGGTTGCTTGCAGCGCCACTTCAAAATTATGTCTAGGCAGCACATCTTTTAGCTTTGTCACTATATTCCTGCCAAAACTTTCAGCTTTAGATCTAACTACAATAGTAGACAGAGCATCCACTTTTTCACCGCCTACCATAATATCCACCCTGACTGCATCCACTTCCCTAAAATCTAAAAACTCCCAATCTAGCGAGGCAAAACCTGATGAGACGGATTTTAATTTATCATAAAAGTCTGTCACCATTTCAGAAAGCGGCATTTCATAACTCATTTCCACTTGAGTGCCAAAATGCTCCATCGTAATAAACTTTCCTCTTTTATCTTGAACTAATTCCATTACCGGACCAATGTATAATTGCGGTACAAAAATCCGCAATTTTACCCAGGGCTCTTTTAAATTTTTCAATCCTGAGCTTGTCGAAGGATCTCCTTGCGGAAGATCTGCAGGAGAAGTAATTGGCTCATTTTCTATCAAATACTCAACAGATGGGGCTGTTGCTAGTAAATCCACATTAAACTCTGAAGACAACCTTTCCTGTACCACTTCTGCATGCAGTAATCCTAAAAATCCACATCTAAATCCAGCTCCCAATGCTTGTGATTGCTCAGGAATATAGGAAAAAGCCGGATCAGTTAACCTGAATTTTGCCAAAGCTTCTTTTAACTCAAAGTACTCACCAGAGTCTATGGGAAAAAGTCCAACATACACCATTGGTTTTACTTCTTTATATCCAGATAAAGCCTCTGTTGCAAAATCAATAGAAATAGTATCTCCAACCCTCACCAAATCAGGTGTTTTTATACCTGTTGCTATATAGCCTATTTCCCCGCCTTTTAATCCGTTATTTAAAGTTAAGCTGGGAGCAAAAAAGCCTGTTTCTAAAATATGCCCTTCCGCTTTGGTTTGCAAAAAACAAATTTTGCTATTAACCGATGGTGTGGTACCTTCCACAATTCGAACCTGGGCAATTACCCCTTTAAAACTATCAAAAAAAGAATCAAAGATTAAAGCTTTCAGAGGTTTTTCAATTTCCTGTTTAGGAGCAGGTATTTTTTCTACAATTTCTTCCAATAGCTTATCTACTCCTTCTCCTGTTTTTCCTGAAACCAAAAGTATCTCCCCTTCATTAAATCCAAAAGTTTCAACCAGTTGTTTTTTAACTCCTTCAATATCGGCATTTGACAAATCTATTTTGTTTATAACAGGAATCAAGGTTAAATTTTGCTCCAGTGCAGCCAACCCGTGTGCTAAAGTCTGAGCCTGAATGCCTTGTGTACTATCTACCAATAAAATGGCTCCTTCCACGGCAGCCAAAGCACGAGAGACCTCATATGAAAAATCTACATGCCCGGGAGTATCTATTAAGTTTAAAGTGAAAAGTTCAAAGTTAAAAGTATAATTTAAGCGCACAGGGGCAAGTTTGATTGTAATGCCGCGTTCACGCTCCAGGGCCAGTGAGTCCAGCAACTGTGGTTTCATTTTATCTTTAGCAACAGTTCCGGTAATCTCCAATAATCTATCTGCCAAAGTAGATTTACCATGATCAATATGGGCAATTATACAAAAGTTTCTTACTTTCATGGAGGAATTATACTCTAAACAGCACCTGTCTCAGGAAGTATTTCTTTTGATCTAAGCTTGGTCTGAAATTTGGTTGCTCTTTTGATTAAATCAGCATAAGTTTTAAGCTCCCTGACACGCAAAAACCATACCAATAAAACGTATACGGATAGGGCAAAAGTTGCTGATATTGTTGTTAGAATTAATAAATTTATGGTTCTGGTGGTGTCAAAGATGACCTGATCCAAAAGTTTTATGGGGATATATAAAGCTACTCCCATAATGATGGTTGCCATCAATATCTTACCCAAAGGCACCAACACTTGTTTTAGGTTAAACTTGCCTACTTTAAAATGCAGCATCCAAAAAAGCAGGATGGCTGAAGTGATAGCAGAGATAGAATTGGCAAGCCCTATACTCCAAACATCCAATTTTAAAACATTGATAAAATAAACGCTTAAAATAATATTTATACTCACAACTATTAAAGATACTGCCACGGGAGTTTTGGTATCCTTTAGCGCATAAAAACCTCTGACTAAAAGCAGTGAGATTGCCTGGGCGGAAAGACCAATGGATAAATTAGCCAAAGTCAAACCTGTTAGCACTGTTGCTTCCCAGTCAAATTGAGAAGCTCCAAATACCAAACGAACCACCGGAATTCTTATTACAATAAGGATTGCTGCTGCCGGCAGGGCCAAAAATAAGATTTGATGCAAGGTAGTTAAGAGTGTGATCTTAAACTCCTCAATTCTGCCCCGGGCTCGCTCAGATGATAGAACAGGTAGCGCAGCCTGAGCAAGTGTTGCCCCGAACAAACCAATCGGCACTACCTGCAAATGTTGGGCAAAAGTCAGATAGGTGACAGAGCCTATCGAGGCAATTGACGCCAAAGCCAATCCTACTGTTTCGTTAATCTGTTCTGCTGCCAATCCCAAAGTTCTCATACTCATCAACCTGACAATTTCTTTGACCCCGGGATGGAAAAATTTTGAAGGCAGTTTAAACCTAAAGCCCAAAGACCAAATTAGAGGAAGCTGCACCAAGGCATGAAAGATGGCGCCAATAATCACCCCGAAGGCTGCACCTTGAATTCCGAAAGATTTTGAAAGCAATACAATACCCAGAATAATTCCAAAGTTATAGAAAACAGGGGCAAGAGCTGGTATGATAAATCTTTGAAATGATTGCAAAATACCGATAAAAAAGGACCCTAAAACCAAAATCACCTGGCCAAAAAGAATAATCCTGGTTAAAACAACCACCTGTGTTTGTTTTTCCAAAGAAAACCCCGGGGCTATAAAATTTACAATAATAGGATGGGCAAAAATATAAATTAAAATCGTTGCCAAAATAAAGATCGATAAGAAAACAAGCAAAATCGACCGGGAAAGCTCAAAGGCGTCCTCCCTACCTTTGCTCTCGTAATATTCGGTAAAAACCGGTATAAAAGCCACTGATAAAGCCCCCAAAATTATAATTTGAAAAATTAAATCAGGCAGTCTAAAAGCTGCCCAAAAAATATCAATGGTATCCGGCGAGAAAACATGAGCCAACAACCTGTCTCTTACAAGACCCAATATCTTGGCAACCATCATGGTGGCCATAATAATTACCGCGCCGGATAAAATGGAGGTTTGCCTTGAATAAAGCAGAGAGAATAAATTTTTAACCATTTTTTTTAGTGTAGCATTATGCTACTATACACGCCATGCCTATCATAAGCGAAGCTTGTGACAGGCGTAAAGATTATGCCTATCATTAAAAGTGCAATTAAAAAGGTTAGAAAAGATAAAGTCAGAACAGCCCGTAATAAAAAGAGGGAGGTTTCACTAAAATCGGCAATCAAAAAGGTTAGAGGTACAAAAGAAGCAAAAGACTTACAGGCTGCTTTCTCAGCCTTAGATAAAGCTGTTAAAGTCCATTTAATCCATCCTAATAAGGCTTCTAGATTGAAATCGCGATTATCCAAAATACTCTCTTCTTAAGAAAACTATCAAAAAATCATAAATTTATCTTCCAACTGCCTACTACCAACTATCCACTACCCACTTGTATAATGTATCCATGCCCAAACCAAATAATCCTAAGCTGGCAATTCACTTGGACTTACTTAACCCTCAGAGCAATCCTGAAAAGCTTCCGGTAAAATTGATTCGCTGGTTGTTATCTACCGGCCGATATATTTTTGTTTTTGTAGAGGCTCTGGTGTTGATTGCATTTATCTCAAGATTTAAACTGGATGCAGATTTAGCTGCTAAGAAAGAAGCTATCGAACAACAAATACCCTATATCGAGAGCTTTAAGTCTTATGAATTACTCATAAGATCAGCTCAGCTTAAGTTATCTACAATCGACGGTTTCAAATCAAATAATCCTGATTACCCGTTAATTTTAAAAAAGATTGCTGATCAAACACCTGCCGGCGTCAAATTAGTCAGTCTTAATTTGAGCAAAGGAGTTGATAAAATCACAATTCAAATGAATGCTCAAGCACAAAATAATCAAGACCTAACCCAATTTATTGCCGGATTAAAAAGTGATGGATTTTTTTCTGACGTCAATCTGTCAAGCGTTGGATTAGAACAGGGTGTCATCCGTTTTAACGTAACCAGTTCAGCTTCAACAAAAGAAAGAGGCAAAAGTCTATGAGAAATAAGTCTTTACTTTACTCCCGATATTTCACCTACATTAAACCAATCACCAAACTGCCTATTGTGAAAACTTACGGGTCAACCATCTTTACCTTAGCAATTATGACTATTTTTATATTTTTTGCCATCAAACCAACAGTTGAAACAATCTTAGTTTTACAAAAAAAATTAGCTGATTCTCATCAAATCTTGGAAAAAGTCCAACAGAAAGCAAATAACTTATCTCTGGGCAAAAAAAATTATGAAAATTTAGACCCTGATATTAAACTTAAGATTCAACAAGCTATTCCCGATAATGTAGAATTACGTTCTCTCATTCAAACTCTGGAACAAACAGCCAAAGCACATGAAGCATCTATATCTGCACTACAAATTCAGCCACTTGTAATCACTACTAAAACAAACGGCTCCTCAGATAGTCTTTCTGAGATTAACTTTACCCTCAACATAGAAGGGAGTTATGAAGATTTCATTTCCCTGTTGCAGGATCTTAAAAGTAGTGCTAGGTTAATCTCTGTAGAAAGTCTGTCTTTAACTAAGCTTAGAGAAGGAGCGGGATTAATTATGTCTTTGTCCGGGAAAACCTATTACATTAAATGACTAGAAAAGAATGGTTGATTGCAGCAATACTGACGTTTATTACTATCCTTGCCTGGGTAATATTTGATATACTGCACACTCGCGCTTCAGTAGAAATTCCACCTAAGATACAAGAAATAATCGAGCCGATTAACCCGGAACTTAACACAAAAGGGGTTGAGGTGTTACAATGATTACCTTAATTAACAAATTTAAGATCCCGACTCTTTTAGGATTGGGGGTTATACTTATTGGTATTGGAATTGGGGTATTTTTAGTTTTAAGAGAGCAAACTTTTATCTCACAAGCCTCACCAGATACTAATCCTGAAATTACCTTCAGCAATATATCAGAAAATTCAGTAAGTTTATCCTGGCAAACAAGTACGGCTATCACATCTTTTGTAACCTACGGCCAGAATAATCCAAATGAATATACTATAAGAGATGATAAAGATACCAAAAGTCCACAAGCCCGCAAAAGTCACTATGTCACAATAAAAAACTTATCTTCTAAAACAACTTATCAGCTGAAAGTTGTCTCCGGCAGAAGACCTTCGGATATTTCAACCTTTACAACAGCCCAGCCTTCTACTATTCAAACTGGTTTTGCTCCTGTAATTGGAACCGTTTTGGATAAGGGTACGCCTATCAACGAAGGTATCGTGTATTTTTCAATAAACACAGCCGGCATTCAATCAGCAGAAATCAAAAATGGCAACTTTCTGATACCTATTTCACAAATCAGAAAATCAGATTTATCTGATGTTTATCCTTTAAATGAAGATACAATCGCCAAAATAACAATTATTTCTGAACAGGGAGAAGTAAGCGCCCTTTTTAAACTAAAACCTCAAGGAGTAACTCTTCCGCCGCTAAAATTGGGACAAAATCTGGATCTGACCACTCCGGAACAAACCCCCCAACCTACTTCTGCTCTAACAAATCTGGATAAATATGATTTAAATGAGGATGGAAAGATCAATGCCACAGATAATGCCATCATCTTACAAAATTTTGGCAAAAAACCAAAGAATAAAAAAGCTGACCTAGACGGAGATGGAGAGGTGACTCAAAAAGATTTGGATTTAATGAGTAAACAGATTAACCAGTGAAAATTCCGCCTGTGCTTTTTCCAAAAGGCCGAATTTAATTTTAAAATCTATTTCTAAAACAAATTTATATAAATTTATCAGCTCTTCTTGGGAAAAATTAGCTCGCATTTTAGAGTTTTTATTTTTAACAAAATCTTTGGCCGTTTTTGGGGTATAAACTAGATTTCTTAACAGGTAAAAAATCATGGTTATCAAATATTGGCTGTCATAACCTGCTTTTTTCAGATTATCCATTTCCAAAAAAGCCCTTTTGTCCCGATTTCCCAAATAGTCCAAAAAAGGAAATACGGATATTTCTTTACTTTCCGGAAAATACAGAATCTGTCCATTATTTTTCTTGACCCAAGCTAAAATAGGTTTCTTCTCTGAAACTTCATGATCAAACCATAAAATGAGTTGGTAGTTGGTAGTTGGCTCGCCTCGCGAAGCGGGTAGTTGGTAGTTGGTAAAATCTTCAGGGGAATTTTCTAAAACCACTAACCTTTCGTCAGAAAAAAGCGATGTTGATACTAAATTATCGGCAATGTCTTTACTGCTTGATCCTTCTTCAAAAACCACTATATTATTAGGGTCAAACTTATGTTTTATCTCAATAAGTTTTTTCCGCGAGCCAGCTTTACCTGGACCGTGCAGCAGATGTAGCTTCATACTCTGTTATTTCTCCTGATAAAATCTTTCTAACATACTTCTGGACAATAGAAAAGTCATCATCCTGGGAAACTAAAACATAAGCTCCTCCGTAATCAGAGGCGTTAGGACGAACTAAAACAGATTTCCTCCCATCCGGCAAGTCTGATTTTGGGGAATCATCCAGAACAAAGCTTTGACTGCTTTCTAATTTTTTTGATAATTTGAAAAACTCAATCCCGTCTTTTATTGAGATATCTGTATCAATGCTTTTTCCTAAAGAATTCAGTAAATCAGAGATTTTTTGCGGATCTGTCAGGGTTTTAAAAGAAAGAATTTTATTCCTTACTGCCTCTAAAACCTTTTGTTGTCTTCTTGACCTTGCAAAATCCGATCCCTCCCCATTAGTTCCATGCCTGGATCTGACATACTTTAAGGCAATTGCCCCATTCATATGCACTAATCCTTTATCAAAATGGATTTGTTCATACCTGCAACTGAAGTATTTAATCCCTTTATCTTCCTGCGCTGAATCTGTAGCAAGAAAGGAGTCTTTAATAAAAACCTTCCTCTTGCCTGTTTCTATATTTAATTTTTTTGCTTCTTCTTCGCTAAAATCCATCTCTTTCTCCTCATATCCACAAAGGTCGTTTTCCGCCCCTTCAATCGGGTAGTTATAATCATCAAAGGTTTTATCAACTAAAACATCTATCCTCTCTATAGCATCAATTGCCTGAACAAATCCCCTGAAATCTACCCTCAATGAGTAATGAATTGGTATTCCTGCAACATTACCCATAATAGTCTTAGCAAGTCCTAAGCCGTTATTTTCAGATACACCAAGCTGATAAACTGCATTTGCTTTAGCTTTTAACTCAGGCAACCAAAGATCTCTTGGAATAGAAATGAGCTTTAGCTCATTTTCTTTAAGATGATAGGATGCAATAACTATAGTGTCTGTTAGAGACGCCCCCTGGTGCACTCCTCCGGCAATGCCCAAAAGTAAAATATTAACCCTGTTATCTGTTGATCGTAAAGAGGTCCCGGAAATTATATAGCTTACGACTGAGGAGGAACCGGAGAGAGTAGTTAGGAAGACTGCGAAGCTGGTTAAAATACCTATAATCAAAAAAAATGGCACTATTTTTTTAAGTATCTTTTTGGCCTTTTTTTTGCGAAGCGACAAATCCGAGTTAAACTTAATTTGCTTCACCTGAACACTCCTTAATTAACCGGATAAATTCCTGAGGATCCAGTGACGCCTTACCTAGCAACACTCCGCTTATGTTTTCCTGCATAACAAACCCTCTGACATTTTGGGCTACTACACTACCACCATAAATCACTTCCAGGTTTTGGCCATACTTTTCCTTTAAAAATCCTGCTACCTTATTAGCATTTTCCGGAGTATCAGGATTACCTGTTCCAATTGCGAAGACGGGTTCATATGCAACCAGTTTACAGCCATCCGGTATAGGAGTTTCTGCGCTTTGAACACATACTAATGGTGTTATATTATTTTGTAAGGCTTGTTCAACTTTTTTTACTACCATCTCATCATCTTCTTTAAAATTTTCTCTTCTTTCAGAATGACCTAATATAGAAAAGTTTACTAAATCTTTTAATAAAAAGGCTGCTTCTTCTCCTGTATATGCCCCCATATCATAGGGTGATAGATCTTGCGAACCAACCATTAACGGATAATTGCCAACTGTAATTGCCTTTTTTACTTCTGATAAACAACTGAATGTCGGACAAACTACTATTTTAAGGTTATCCTTTTTGGGTATTTTAGGTCCAACTTGAGAAATCCAATCTAGCGCTTCGGCTATTGTTTTGTTAGATTTCCAGTTAGCAATAATCCAGATATTTTTCATTTAAGAAGAGCAGCTAAATCTGCCTTTGATGTAACACCTATTTTTCTTCCCACTTCTTTCCCGTCTTTTTCAATAACATAAGTGGGAATACTCATGACTCCATACTTCGAAGCCAAATCAGGGAACTCATCCACATTTATTTTTTCCACCTCAATTTTACCAGCCAGTTCTTTTTCTATTTCTTCCAAAACAGGGTTCATTATCCTGCAAGGTCCACACCACGGAGCCCAAAAATCTAAAAGTTTGACAGTTGCCATAAGGAAATCTATATTACTAAATAGACCCCGGGAACGTCAATGTTCAAAATACTAGTACATGTACTATTGATATACATCATTAATTAATGTACAATATTATTATGTTAAGAACCAATGTCTATATAACTGAAGATCAGGAAAGAGAACTAAACTTAAGGGCTGTTATTACTCAAAAACCCAAGGCCGAGGTTTTACGTGCAGTAATTAGCAAGGGTTTGAAAGCTACCCCTATCCAAAAATCTTCTTCTACCCGGGCATTTATGAAACTTGCCCGAGTTGCCCAAAGATTTAAAGGCAAAGGGACTGCTCCTAAAGATCTTTCTGGTAATTTAGATAAATATACTTGGGATGAATAACTCATTAATTATTATCGCTGATGCAGATGCAATTGTAGCTCAAGCTATAGCTTCTGATTCAAACCATCACTCAACTCTAATTTTAGGACAAAAGTTAGAAAAATTAAGAGCACATGTCATTTTCCCTGCCACCGCAATTACTGAGGCGATTACTACTCTCCAGAGAAAATTTTCAGACCCGCATTTGGCTGCAGCAACTCTTGAGGTATTTACTGACTCAGATATTGTTATAGAAAATGTTGACCAGGAGATTATAAGAGAAGCTAAAAAATTATTTGACCCTAAAGCCAGCAAAAAAAATACCTTATTTGACTGCATAGTTGCAACTATGGCTAAAACTCATCGTGCTGATGCAATTTTCTCTTTTGATGAATGGTATACAAAGTTAGGTTTTAAATTAGTCTCTGATTTATTTTAAACTAATTATAAAATCACCTGAATTTTGCCTGAAATCTTAAGAGTCATATCTAAACTTATACCAAGCATTCATATATGTCTCTTGCGCCAAAGGTATAAATTTTTTTGTTTCAGCAACAATTTCATTTAGTGTCGGCACAAAACAGGCTACTTCCATAAGATACTTGAAAACTCCATAGTATCCCATAACTCGTTTTTGTTCTTCAGAAGGTTGAATATAACCATAAACCCTCCAGTTACCCTCCAAGCTTGCGGCTATATCTTCGACAGCTTTTGTAAAAGGATGCTTTTCCTCTGTTTGAAGCTCAACCATCACTTTGGCCAAATCAGGATATCTGTGAAACTGTGCCGCAGCCTCAGGAATCCCTGTATGCTCACGATAAACTCCACTCATATCAAGCTTTATGTTTTCTTCTTCTTTTACTAATTTTTCTAACTCTGTTTTGTACCATTTTTCGACAACAAGCTTATCTGAAAAAACATACCCATCCCAGGCCATAGATCCATTCTTTAAAAATGCCATGTCGAAGGTAATATGTGTATTTGGAAAAGCCTCTCCCTTCATTGTCACCATTGGCCATCCTTCCCTATCGTACCAGACTAAAGTATTTCGACATCCTATGAAATCAGAGATGCTACGGTAGCGAAATTCAAGGGCTGCAGCATCATCCCTTGAAAGACCTGTTCGCAGAGTATCTAGAAATACAGGAACTGGAAGCTCAAGCTCTCCATATTTACCCAGCATTGCACCCAAGGCGCCTGGATTACGACCCATGAAGAAATCGTGCATATCCGGGAAACCAGGTTGCATCATGCTTACTTTTCTATTTTCAAACAGAGTTTCCATTCTAAGGTCGATATTTTAGCATACTTTGTAAAATTATTGTGCTAATATATGCTTCATGTCTTCCCTTCTTGGTGATTTAAATCCAGATCAACAAAAAGCAGTTAAAACAACTGAAGGGCCGGTTTTAATTTTAGCCGGAGCCGGTTCCGGCAAAACCAGAGTCTTAACATACCGTGTGGCTTATTTAATTTCCGAGAAAAAAATTCCACCGGAAAATATTCTTATGTTGACATTCACAAATAAAGCGTCAGGAGAGATGATAGAACGGATTAAGAAACTAATTGGCCAACTTCCCACCCAGCCTATGATGGGAACATTTCATAGTTTCTGCGCTAAAATCCTACGTCGTGAAGGAAAAGTTTTAGGACTTCCTCCAGGGTTTGCTATCTATGATGAGTCAGATGCCTTAGATGCTGTTAAAGAAGCAATGGGAAATTTGGGAATTGATATTAAAAAAACTTCCCCCCACGCTGTGCGATCTACTATTTCTGGAGCCAAGAATGAACTTATCTCCTCTCTGGAATATCCCCGCTATACCAGAGGTTTTTTTCAGGAAACTGTGGCCAAAATATATCTGGAGTATCAAAAAATTTTAGAAAAAAATCATGCTTTGGATTTTGATGACCTGCTACTTAAAACTATTAAACTTTTCCAAACAGAAGTTGCAATCTTAACTCGTTATCAAATTCAATTTCGCTATATCTTAATTGATGAATATCAAGACACCAATCCTGCCCAATATTTAATTTCCAAATATCTGGCAAATCGTCATAAAAATATCTGTGTGGTGGGCGATGCTTCTCAATCAATATACTCGTTTAGAGGTGCTGATTTTAGAAACATTGTTAATTTTGAAAAAGATTATCCAAATTGCAAGATTTTTAATCTGGAACAAAATTACCGCTCTACCCAAAATATTTTAGATGCAGCTCATGCTGTTATTTCTAAAAATAAATCTCATCCTATTTTAAAACTTTGGACTGATAAAAACGGGGGAGAAAAAATTCAAATTGTGGAAGTTAGGAATGAGGTAGAGGAGGCGTTATTCATTTTATCTCAAATAGAAAAACTTAAACTTTCTGATTATGCAATTTTGTATCGGACAAATGCCCAATCAAGGTCTTTGGAAGAACAATTCCTCAAAAGTGGGATTCCTTATAGATTAGTCGGGGGTGTTTCTTTTTATGCAAGAAAAGAAATAAAAGATGTACTGTCTTATTTACGTCTTATACAAAATCCTAAAGATTCAGTTTCTCTAAAGCGGGCAGAAAAGATCGGCAAAGGGAGATTAAATAAAATTATGGAGCTTTATCAGGAAGTTTCTCCCCAACTGAACCAATACTCTACCTTGGATTTACTGGACAAAATCTTAACAGTCAGCGGATATTTATTATATCTGGATGATGGGACTGATGAGGGAAAAAGCAGGGTTGAAAATGTCAAAGAATTGCGATCTGTTGGAGAAGAGTTTCCAAATTTGGTGGAGTTTTTAGAGAATGTTGCTTTGGTAGAAAATGGATATGATAGAAAAGAAGTTGGCGATGCAGTTACTTTGATGACTTTGCATTCTGCCAAAGGCCTGGAGTTTCCAACTGTTTTTATGGTGGGAATGGAGGAAGGATTATTTCCCCATTCACGTTCTATGTTAGATATTAATGAACTGGAGGAAGAACGAAGACTTATGTATGTAGGTATCACCAGAGCCAAAGAAAAACTCTATTTAACCTATACCAGACAAAGACTTTATTTTGGAACAAGGTCTAATAATTTAGTCTCCCGCTTCTTATCCGATATCCCCCAGGATTTAATAAATTCAAACACTAATTTTAAAGATTCGGATCAATTTTTGGATGATGCGGATATTAACAGAGATAGTGATGACTGGTTAAATGCCTAATATGGAAAGATACTTAGGTATATTACTAATAATATTTGTTTCTTTTTTAGCAGGGACGGTTTTCCCGACAAATGCTGTTTTGGGTGAAAGTGCATCGGATAATACTTTACCAATTTATCAACCTGTCATAACAGAATCCTCATTTACTGAAAAATTGCAGGAAGAAACAGAGGTTATTCCCAAAAAAACTGTTTACCAAGATGACCCTGAAACAGAAGCAGGTGAGGAAAAAGTTTTGGATGAAGGAAAAGACGGAAAAATTACCAGAATTATAAAAATTACATATATAAAAGATGGCAATGAATACGAAAGAAAAATAATATCTTCAGAAACAATACCTGTAGAAAATAAAAAGATTTTTCGGGGAACCAAAATTGTCTGGAAAAGTTTGCAAACTGCTGATGGAGAAATTAAATATTGGAAAAAAATGCGGGTTTATGCAACTCATTATGATCAACATTGTTTGGGGTGTAATGAATGGACAGCCATTGGCATGAGAGCCGGCAAAGGAGTTATTGCTGTTGATCCAAAAGTTATACCTATGCGGAGTAAGGTTTATATCCCGGACTATGGAGTAGCAGTTGCCGGAGATACAGGTGGGGCAATTAAAGGAAATATTATAGATTTAGGCTTTGATGATGCCAAAACTGCAGGTTGGTCTGCAAGATTTGTAGATATCTACCTACTTTAATATTTGGAACGAAGACACAATTTTATCTATCAAATCACTACTCGCCTGAATCACATAATTGTATTTATTACTTTTTATGATTACAATTGCAGAGTCTTTTTTACCCTTAGGATCAGATGTTGATATTTCCCACTCTAGCTTCGCACTTTCATATCCTCCTACTGTAAACCTGCTTTCATTTTTTATGTTATCTGCCACATGTCCTACTATTTGCCAACTCCGATATTCAATCTCATCTTCCAACTGTTTCGAGTCCACTACCTCAATAGAAAAGTTCTCATCTGATATAACCATCATGGGATCTTTAAATACTACTAAGAATAAATAGATATCATTATTAGGCTTTTCATAAACCATATTTTCACTATACTTGACTGAAAATTTGTAATCTTGATTTGTATAAGTTTTCCAATCTGCAGTTTCATCAACTTTTTCTGCTGGACACTCTGCAAATTCACAGTTTGGACCTACTCTACCCACACCTGATCCATCAGGACAAATTTTTCCTTCTTCAGTACAAGCTTTTTGAGTATTTGAATCATTAAACGAATTAAAAATTATCTTCCAAAGAGGATCTCCTAAACTCCAACCGCTTGGACAATCAATCCCCACCATCATCAAACAAATACCACTAGACCTTTGTGGAATGGGAATTAGTAATGCCAATGAAGCAATTAATAGGCCAATCACAATATAAACAGGTGCTATTCCTTTTTGCATTATTTATTATATTCTACTAAAGTACCTTTCTGTCTCATTGTGGTGGGCTATTTGGAACTGGACCATTAAACATATCTTTTTCTGTGGCTATATCAATAACATTATTATTTGTAAACGGAACAAAATTATTAATACCTAATTCCACTTGCAGCTTCTTAGATGATCCATCCGGGTAGAAAAAGTAATAGATCCCTGGCTTTAACTTTATAAAAAAGTATCCATTTGAATCTGTTTTAATATTTGCAGCAATTGTTTTTTGATCAGCCTCATATAAATAACCTGTATAACCCGCATAAACTCCACTATTTTTATTACGATGCCAAGTTATATTCAGTCTAAGATCACCTGTTGTAATCGGGATTGTACGTATGTAAGGTAAAATATTTTTTAGCTCATCAATATTTTCTCCTTTGATATTTGATCTTAAGCTGAGAGCTATAATATTATCTCCCTGCTGCTGATAAATAACTGTTTCGTAAGAATAAGTAACTTTATTTTCTACAGTTAATTTATAAGTTACCTCGTCTAACACTGTATTAGAATCAATATCTGAAATATCGTCAGATTGCTCGATGATTACACCTTTCCCTTCTTTGTTAAGCTCGTTATTATTTGCCACAACTCCATTAACAACTTTAGTAACCCAATCACGTAATGATTCTTGGTTTGTTTTTGGAATTACGGGACCAAACCTTGGATGATGAAATTGGTTGTAGGTATCAATTAAAATACTTCCATCGCCACTATCGTATGCAGGATTGCATGAGGTAGCTTGTTGCAGTTTTACATCAGAAGTTGGATATTCACATGCTATTAAATTATCTGGTAAGGATATTTCTATTCCTTTGGTGGTATCCTGAAAATCATATACTCTTTTGGCAACTGATTGCTTAGGTTTGAAGTTTTGATATTTTCCCAGGAAATATACTCCACTAGCTATTGCGGTCACTGCTAACACTCCAATCACTATCCACAAAATAGCCTGTCCTCTTTGCATAAATTTAATTTTACCAGATTTAAATTTTCTGCAGGAGTTCAAAATATCTTTTTCTGGAAATCCCAGCAGTTTTTAAGTTATTTTCAATAATAAAAACCGGAATATCTCTATATTTTGGGATAACAATTCTTCTTTTAGCCCCATCTTTTTTAAGCTCTAAATGGTCACCCGCCTGACCTACTAAAACACATCCCTCCATTTCGCAGATCTTTAAAAGTTTACGCCAATGAATTGGAGTTATACGGGCCATATCTGGCGGGATTGTTCTGGATTAAGCTCCATATTAAATGTATCAATACTCACTTTGGGTGGTTTTACTTTTGACTTACTAATCTGGAAACCAGATTCTAAAAGCAAATCTTTTAGATTGCCATCCTCTACAGCACCTTTTAAAACAATCTGAACAGCTTCTACTAAATTTTGTTTAGCTTTCTCAATAGTTGGGCCACAAGAAGCTACATCTAACTCCGGAGTATAAACCACCCATGGAGCGGATTTAGATTGCTTATCTTCTGTTAATTTAATAGTCAAAGGAATCTGGATATTCATATTTGTATTATACCATGACGCCAGAACTTCCAACTGGGTCAGCCAGATTTGTAGACATATACTTACTCTAAAAGTTCAAAGGTAGAAAGCATCTGATTGAAGACATTCCTTAGAGACTCATCCTCTGCCGGATTTGTGACAGATAAATTAATAATACTTTCTTCATCTTTTTGTATAAAAACAAACAAAGAACCAATTTGTTTATTGTCCAAAGTAATACTTGTGTCAATAGAAATAACCTGGAGTGAAGAAGGGGGCGGAGTGGTAGAACTTTTCCTTTCTAAAATTTTATACTTTTCATAATTTTTCATATATGAAGTTGTCCAATCAGAAAAAGTGATCTTTTTATCTTTTGTATGCCAGCTTAAGACAATTTTGGAATCAGTTTCATTTGGAGGGGAAAATTGGACTGAATCAACTCCACCAGTCTCGGCTATTGATCTGACCTCAAAACTGGGAGGGTGTTTGATTGAATATTTGTTTTTTGAATTATTAAATGTTTTCCAGTTGGAGGTATTCGCAAGATCCTCTGATGAAGTCTGGGGAGTCTGAGGGGTAGGCTGGATAGTTTCAAGATTAGTTGAAGAAGGCTGCTGTCCTTTTTGGAGAAAAGATCTGCTCAAATAGAATACTACACCAAAAACTGCAGCAATCACCAACAAACCGGCTATAATTAATAATTTAGAAAATCCTTTTGCCATATCAGTCTAGTAATTTAAAACTTGTCAAAATTTGCTCTACTTCTTTGGTTGATTTCTTAATTATTCTAATCAAATACATTCTCTCATCTTTTACCAAATAAATAAACTCTGGTTTCCCGTCTTGATAATCAATTATTCCACTCTTTGCCAACTGCCCTGAGATTGTGGCCTCTATCTTTGGAGCCATGGTAAATTTTCCAGTATATGTAAAATCTCCCCAGACAAACGGATAATACCAAAAATTTCCATACCACTTATCAATACTTAAATTCTCAGGGTTATCAAAAACCCAAACAGTAAAAGGATTAGTATCATAGTTTCCATCTTTTCCTAAAACCACCACTGCTCCTATAAATTTTCCCGGTTCATATCCTACATAACTTTTAAAATTTTTCCTAAAATCCCCATTGCCTCTTTTGTTGTATTCTTCTTCTGTGTCTATCTTTAATACCATCTCCTTCGGGTAGCTTAATTCAAATCCCAAGCCTTGATCTGTATGCGTATTCAGAGTCTCCGCCGGAGAAATTATTTGCGGGCTTATTTGTAAATCATTTTTATTTAATTTTTGAGAAAAAAAGAATACGCCTGTTAGTATTAAAATAACAGCTAACAAGATAATAAAAATCTGGGCAGAACCTTTTTGCATTAATTAATCATAAATTAACCCTTGCCAAAATACAATTTATTCTGTTAATATCCAGCAATGGCTAAAAAAGTTCCTTTCGCATCAGTTAACAATGTATTGGACAAAATTTACTCCCTTAAAAAATTTCGCTCCTCCAAAAAAGTCTATATTGTTGTCTTAATCGCCGGGCTTTTACTATTGGCAACATTTAAAAAAGACTTACTTATAGCTGCAATGATTAATGGCTCACCCGTCACTAATTTGGAATTGCAAATGCGCCTTAATCGTGAGTTTCGTACTCAAACATTAAATCAACTAATCAATGAAAGAATAATTCTTGATGAAGCAAAAAAAAATAATGCTGTTGTGCAAGAATCAGAGGTTGATCAAAAAATTGCTGAACTGGAGGCAAATGTTGGCGGAAAAGATACCTTAGAAAATTTACTCTCCCAACAGGGCCAGACAAAAACTACCTTAAGAGATCAAATCAGAATCCAACTTGCCATAGCAAAACTTTATGACAAAGAGGCTACTATTTCAGCAGAAGCATTGGCTAAATTCCTTGAACAGAACAGGCAAAGCCTGCGAGCTACTGATTCTGCCAGCCAAGAAAAAGAAGCATATGAAATTTTGAAACAACAGGAGCTTTCCCAGATATTTAACCAAAAATTCCAGGAACTAAGAACAAAAGCTAAAATTCAAATCTTCTAGTATAATCGCTACGCTTCTTGTAATGCTATGCATTATAATGATCGGATGGATCTCCGAGCGATTACTGAAAAACAAAGGTCTCAATACAATAAACTAGTTACCCATGTTATCCAATCCTGGGAATGGGGGGAAGCAAGAAAAAGTTTAGGAATTCCACTTTTAAGGTATGGTCTCTATCGTAACAATAAGCTTTCTACTGCTTTTCAACTAACTTTACATAAAATTCCCTTTACTAAAAAGTTTGTGGGTTACTTACCAAAAGGACCGTATCCAGATAAAGATTTGGCAGAGGCTCTGAAAAAAATTGGCAGGGAAAACAATTGTGCATTTATAAAAATTGAACCAGATATTCAAATTTCAAATTTCAAATTTCAAATTTCAAATTCTTTTCACCTATCTCTCAAGCCACTGTTTACTAAATATAACTTCATCATTGATCTGACAAAATCCGAAGAAGAACTTCTAAAAAATATGCACCCTAAAACCAGATATAACATAAAAGTTGCCCAAAAACATAAAGTTTTAGTTGAAGAACGGAATGATGATAAAGCTTTTGAAATTTATTTAAAATTATATTTTGAAACAACTAAAAGGCAGGGATACCATGGACACAATGAAGAATATCATAGAAAAGTTTGGGAAACATTAAAAAAAGCTAATCTGGCAAGAATCTTAATTGCATCACTTAATAAAGAACCCCTAACTACCTGGATGCTACTTAATTTTAAAGATACTTTATATTATCCTTATGGCGGATCATCAAAAATTCACCCGGAAGTGATGACCAATAATTTGGTAGCCTGGGAAGCAATAAAATTGGGCAAAAAAATGGAGCTTAAAAAATTTGACATGTGGGGAGCATTAGGACCTGATGCAAATCCCAAAGATCCATGGTTTGGATTTCATAAATTTAAACAAGGTTACGGAGGAAAACTAGTTGAATATGTTGGAACCTACGATTTAGTTTTCAACTGGCCAATTTATATCTTATTTACAGCTATTGATAAATTAATGCCCTTAAAAATATTACTACTAAGATGGATATCACGTTAACCATCTCTGGTGGAATTTTAATGGGCTGTGTTATAGCTCTTTCCTGGTTTGCAGGTTCTGATGCTCCATATGTTCCAACAAAATTGGAAGCAATCAGAAAAATTTTAAAAATAGCCGGAGTTAAAAAAGGTAAAAAATTTTATGAATTAGGTAGCGGTGATGGAAGAGTAACTATTGCTGCAGCCAAACTGGGAGCAGACTCTTTTGGTATCGAGCAGTCATGGTTAAGAGTTATATATTCCAAATATAAGACATGGCGATTAAATCTTAAAAAGACCCATTTTTATCATGGTAATATTTTTAGCAAACACTATATTGATGCTGATATTATTTATATTTTCCTTCTCCATAAAGGTGTCACTAAGTTAGAAGAAAAATTAAGAAGAGAATTAAAAAAAGGTTCTATTGTTATTACTCAAACTTATCATTTTCATAATTGGAAACCATTTAAAAAAATAGATTTGTCGAAAGAAATGGACTTTACAAAAGATATCAAAGGCGCTGGGAATTTTTGGCTATATAGGCGTTAAAAACCTAATTTTTCTCCAACAAAAATTAATGTTATTCTTCCTGGTTTTATTTCTTTGTTAATTATTAAAAGTTTACTGACAAAGCTACCGGTTGAAATATTGTAAGCTTTATTTGCTCTGTCTGATTCTAAAGGTAAAACATACTCATAAATTCTTTTCAATCCCTCTTCTGTATCTTTAACTAATTTTTGCGTTCCCACTACCCAGATTACATTTAATGCACCATACGCATATGCCCCCAGTTGGCTACCTGTATTTGAGGCAATCAAAACATGCCCATCTTCAGTCACAGCATGAACACTGCCAACTGTCCACTCCGGTGCTGCTCCCAGTTGATTCATCTCCTGAGCCTGAGTCTGTTGATTCATAGCATAAAGCTTATCCCTGACCGGTTTAAATTGACCATCAGCTTTATTTACCTCTTCTGATAAACCAATAGCGTCTAACGTGGTAGAGGACATGGTCATCACTTCTGCGCCTTCCGGGATTTGTGATAAAACTTCTTTTTTTGCCTCCTCAGAAGTTTCCACAAATTTTGCCTCAATTCCATTGGCCTTTAAGGCTTCAATCGTTTTATCGATACTTTCTTTACTTGCCAGTTGATTCCATTGACTCATGGCAGTATAATAACTCTAATGCTTTACTTTGTAAAGTAGTTACCTTTAGGAAAGTATGGATAATCATAAAAAATGCGGGGTAGAAAAAACTTTAAAGATCATCGGCAGTAAGTGGACCATGAATATCCTTCATAATTTATTTAATGGTAAAAAAAGATTCGGAGAACTACAAAAACTCTTACAAGGCATTAGCACCAAAACCCTTTCTGTCCGTTTACAGGAACTAGAAAAGGAAAAAATAATTTCTAAAAAAGTCTTTGCCGAAGTACCATTACATGTTGAGTATTCCTTAACAGCAAAAGGTAGATCATTAAAGGATATTTTTAATAAAATGGCCAAGTGGGGTGAATCACATCGCTAAAGAACGATCAACTCTTTTGAAGAATGAGTTATTTGTTTAAGTCCATCTTTTTGCAAGACAAATAAATCCTCAATCCTAACCCCGCCAAAATCAGGGAAATAAATTCCCGGCTCTATGGAAAATACCATTCCTTCTTTTAAAATATCTTTACTTTTAGGAGAAAGTGAGGGATGCTCATGAACTTCAAGACCTATTCCATGCCCCAAAGAATGAGGAATATCCGGAAAACCTTTTGACTTAATATATTCCCTTGCTATCTTATCAACTTCTGCACCAGTCACTTTTTCACCTGATTTTATTTTTGAATTTAAAAACTCTACTGCTTTTTGTTGGGCTTCTAAAACTACTTGATAAATTTCTTTTTGCTTATCAGAGGACTCTCCAAAAAATATAGTTCTTGTCATATCAGAACAATAATTTTCTACTTTAGCTCCCAGATCCAGTAAAACAATATCCCCATCTTTTAATCTGGTACTTCCTGTTTGGTGATGTGGTACGGATGAATTTTTTCCAAAAGCCACTATTGCTGGAAAAGAAAATTCTGTCCCATTTTCTTTTATAAATTTTTCCAGTTCTCCTGCTATTTCTTTTTCAGAAACCCCGACTTTAATCTTTTTAAGAATATAGTCGAATGCCAAATCCCCAATCTGACAAGCTTTCTCAATCTTTTCTAATTCTTCTTGTGTTTTTACAGACCTTAAATGACTTACACTAAAATGTTTAATATTTTTAAAATGCTTTTTAACTTTCTTAAATTCTGCGACCGTTAAATTATCTTCTTCAATTCCTAAATTTTTAATATCTTTTTTATGTTTCTTTAAAAGCTCTTCAGTTAATTTATTATGTCCTCTTTCAAAAAGAGTCAGATGGAAAACTTTATCTTTTACTGCCTCTGAATATCTGCCGTCAGTAATAATATAGCCAAAGTCCTGCCCCACAAATACATAAGCTTCTCTTTCGTCTTTTGAAAAATTTGTAAAACCGGTTAGATACTCAATATTCGAAACACTGGAGATAAAAACCGCATCCAATTTTTCTTTTCTTATCTGCTCTTTTAGCTTTTTAATTTTACTCTCAAACATGGCTGACATTGTAGCATGGACTGTGATAAAATCGCGAGTACCATGAAACTCCTGCATTTTTCTGATCTTCATATTGGCATGGAAAATTACTCAAAGTTGGATCCGGAAACCGGGCTTTCCACCAGACTTTTGGATTTTTTTAATACTTTTGATTTTATTGTAGAAACTGCAATTAAAGAGAACGTGGACGCTGTTGTTTTTGCAGGTGATGCTTATAAAACTAGGGATCCAAATCCAACCCAGCAACGGGGTTTTGGGGAAAGAATAAAGAAATTGGCCAAAAAAATTCCGGTGGTATTAGTGGTGGGAAATCATGACACCCCTAATGCTGAGGGCAAAGCTAATACTTTGGATATTTACTCAGCATTGGAAATAGAAAATGTGTATGTTTCCAGAAAAGTAGAACTGCTAAATATCCCCACCAAATCAGGTAATTTGCAAATTGTTACTTTACCGTGGCTTCATAAAAATGATTACAAAACTGTGGGGGATAAATTAAATCTTTTATATGGAAAAATTACCCCTGACTCCCCTGCCATATTTTTATCACACTGTGAAGTACAAGGTGCCTCTTACGGATCTGAAAAAGGACTTGCCATTGCCAATGATGTCACCATACCCTTACCGCTGCTCCAGGACAAAAGGCTTTCCTATGTAGCATTAGGCCATATCCACAAACATCAGGTTTTAGGTAAGAACCCGCTAATTGTTTACTCCGGCTCACCTCAGCGAATAGATTTTGGAGAAGAAAAAGAAGAAAAGGGCATATGTTTGGTGGAAATAAAATCCACCATCCATCATCCATCTTCCACCTTCCAGTTCATCCCCACAAATGCCAGAAAATTTTTAACCATCACAGTTGATTTAAAAGATAACGATAAAAATCCCACACAAACTATTTTGGATGAGATAAATAAACATAAACTGGAAGAAAAAATTCTCAGGCTTATTATAAATATTCCCGGCCAACTAGATGCTGGTATTGAAATGGATAAAATTAAAAAAGCTCTTTCGAATGCCCATTTTATTGCCGGAATTTCCAGGAATGTGGAAAGGATAGAGAGAGAAAAAATTGATCTGGGAAAAGATGTGGAAAGTTTAACTCCAATACTTGCTTTAAAAAAATATTTTGAGGCAAAAAAATATTCTCCTCAAAAACAAAAGGTGCTGGAAAAATACGCTTCCCAAATTTCGGAAAGTTAATTATGGCAAAAAATAGCCGTGTAGTTTTATTTGCTTTAGTAAAAAACAATAAAATTCTCCTTGAGAACCGTCCAGCTACAGGATACCTTGTACCTGGTGGGGCAATTAATGCACATGAAGATTTAGAGGATGCTTTAAAAAGGGAAATCATGGAGGAGTTGGGCATTATCCCAACTGAATTTAAATTGCTAACCAATGAAGACATCCCTGGCTTAAACAATAACACCTTAAAGCCTTTTATAGTCACATCCTGGCAGGGAGAAATTCCGGAAAATATTTTAGATAAAAAAGACCCACATCCATTGGAATGGATGAATATAGATAAAGCCCTGATTAGTATACCTGTTAAACCTACTAAAAAAATTGTTGAAGTATTAAAAAAATATTTAAAAAAATGATACCTGTTAAACTGACCTTATCCAATTTCACTTCATACTCTGATAATCCACCACGGTTGGATTTTACCAAGTTTAAACTGGCTGCTATCTCAGGCTTAAACGGAGCAGGAAAATCTTCCCTTTTGGATGCCATCACCTGGTGCCTTTGGGGCATTTCCCGGGCCGGCGAATCATCAGACTCACTGATACACTCTGGAACAAACGAGATGTTTGTTGAATTTTCTTTTGAATTAGACAGTAATATTTATACAATAAAAAGAATACGTATAAAAAAAGGCGGAGGATCAACCGCTTTGGAATTTTGGTCCAACTCGCATAATTTGACAGAAGGGACTATCAAAGCTACCCAGGAAAAAATTATCAATCTTTTGCATTTAACTTTTGAAACATTTACCAACTCGTCTTATATAAGGCAAGGCCATGCCGATGAATTTACCACCAAAGGACCTACAGACCGGAAAAGAATTCTTGCAGATATTTTGGGCCTGGACCAATATGACAAACTGGAAGAGCGCTCCAAAGAAAAAGTTAAAGAAATCCAAACCAAACTGCAGCTTTTAGATTACCAGCTTTTGGAAATAGAAGCAGAGCTCTCTCAAAAACAGGAAAGGGAAAAACAACTGGTAGAACAAACTGCTAAGGTTTCGGAGGTTGAGAAAATTATCAAAACTTTGGAAACTGAAATAAAAATACTCCAGTCTCAAAAAGAAATTTCGCAGATTTTAGAAAATCAAAAAAAAGAACTGGAACAAATTGTGACTGCGGGAAAACAAAGAACAGAAAGAATTAAGAATTTAGAATTAACTATTAAAGGTGCAGAAGGGCTGGAGGAAAAAATCCAAAAACTTAAAGCGTTGGAAAAGGAAATGGAGGGATTAAGAAAAAGACAGCAGGAAAATTTGGAACTGCAAAAACAAATTGCCGATTTAAAAGGGGAGTTAAATTTAAAAAATCATCAAAGAAAAGTACTGGAAAATGAGATAAAAGAAATCGAAGAAGAAATAAAAAAAATATCTGTCCCGGGTGGCAAATGCCCGACTTGCGGCCAGGAAATCGGCAAAGAAGAAAAGCATAAGGTCAAAGATCAACTGGGAAAAAAGTTAAACAGTAAAAAATCAGATTTGGTTAAAATTTCAACCAAAATGATTGAGGAACAAGTCAATAAATTAACTGTTAAATTACAAAGTATTTCTTTTGATGAAAAAAGTATGCAAGAGCTGCAACAGCAACTTTTACAGCTTGACAGTTTGCAACACCAGAAAGAGGAAATCTTACAAAATAAAGCTTCGCTTGAGACAGAAAAAAGGACCCGACAGGAACTTTTGTCCCTATACCAGGGCAAGCAGCTGCAAATTAAAAAACTGGAACAGGAGTTGGGGAAATTACCGGAAACTTTTGGCAATTTGGAACAAAAAGAGAAGGAATTGGAAAACAAAAGGGTAGAAGAAAAAGAAGCCAGAAATTTGCTGGGTCAAGCCACGGAACTGATTTCCAGAGCAGAACAGCTGGAAAATTTATCTAAGCAAAAAGGCGAGGATAAGAAAAATTTGGAAAATGAAAAGCAAATTTTTGAGGAGCTCTCTTTAGCTTTTGGCAAAAAAGGAATACAAGCCATGATAATTGAAGCTGCCATTCCGGAAATTGAGGATGAGGCTAATAAACTGCTGAATAAATTAACAGAAGGCAGGATGAAAATATCCCTTATCACCCAGAAGGAAACTAAAACCAAACTGGAAGGTGGGGAGAAAGGGATTATTGAAACTTTGGATATTATCATCTCAGATGAAATGGGTGAGCGGCCTTATGAAATGTATTCCGGCGGAGAGGCTTTTAGAATAAACTTTGCCATCAGACTTGCCATATCAAAATTATTAACTCACAGAGCCGGAGCGAAACTGCAGTTTTTAGTAATAGATGAAGGTTTTGGTTCACAGGACGCACCGGGCAGGGCCAGACTTATTGAGGCAATTGATGCCATTAAAAATGATTTTGAAAAAATCTTGGTAATTACACATATTGAAGAGCTAAAGGATGAATTCCCGGTCAGGATTGAAGTTACCAAAGGTACCGAAGGTTCTACCTTTGAAGTCATCGGCGCATAAGTTACAATTTATTCATGTCAAAAATACTTCTTAAAATTATTCCTAGATTAATTTTTTGGGTGATTTTTCTATATGTTGTTTTACAAGTTCCCTATCCGGAATCTTTAACTCAAGCAAACCTACAGCAACTTCTTTTATTTTTTATTCCTTTATTTTTAGCAATAACTTTAACGCTAAATTTAATTTCAAAAAATATCTTTATAGCCGGATCCATTTCTTTAGGATTAATTTTTCCCCTTTTGTTAAAAGCTTTGGATTCTTTTAACTTAGTTACAGGATTCTTAATTCTAATTTCTGTGGCTCTTTTAGTCAGTTATTTCAAGAAAATAAAAAAGCGTAATTTGACTAAGTGGCCAAAAATCCCTAAACTTCACGCTATGCGAAAGCAATAATATGAAAAAATTCTATATCACAACAACTTTGCCTTATGTAAATGCAGAGCCGCATTTGGGATTTGCTATGGAAATTGTCCAAACAGATATTGTAGCGAGATATCATAGATTACTAGGTGATGAGGTAATTTTTAATACCGGCACTGATGAGCATGGAGTAAAAATCTATCGAGCTGCACTTGAACAAAAAAAGGATCCCCAAAGTTATGTTGACGAGTATGCTGCAAAATTTGACGCACTTAAGGAATCCTTAAATTTAAGCTATACCAATTTTTTAAGAACTAGCAGCCCACAACATAAAAAAGCAGCACAGGAGTTTTGGAAAAGATGTCTTGCAAATGGTGATATCTACAAAAAAAATTACAAAATAAAATACTGTGTTGGTTGTGAGTTGGAAAAAACTGATTCAGATCTGGAAGATGGCAAGTGCCCCATTCATCCAAATTTAGAGGTAGAAATTATAGAGGAGGAGAATTATTTTTTTAAATTTTCTAAATACCAGCAACCTCTTCTAGATCTATACAACAATAATCCTCAATTTGTACTTCCTGATTTTCGTTTAAAAGAAATAAAAGAGTTTGTATCAAAAGGGCTTCAGGATTTTAGCATCTCCCGCCTTAAAGAAAAATTACCCTGGGGTGTACCTGTATTCAATGATCCGGACCATGTATCCTATGTTTGGTTTGATGCACTTGTGTGCTATATCTCTACTTTAGGATGGCCGGATGATGAAAAAATTTATAACGAGTTTTGGCCGGGAATACAAGTTGCTGGGAAAGATAACTTAAGACAACAATCTGCTATGTGGCAGGCAATGTTAATATCTGCAGGTCTGCCAAATTCCAAACAAATTATTATTCATGGATTTATTACCAATAATGGTCAAAAAATGAGCAAAAGTTTAGGAAATGTAATTGATCCATTTGAGTTAGTAAAAAAATATGGAACTGATGCTGTCAGGTTTTTTATTTCCCATGAGCTAAATACATTTGAAGATAGTGATGTGACTTTTGGGCGAATCCATGAAAGCTACATCGCCAATTTATCAAATGGTTTAGGAAATCTTGTTGCACGCGTTGCTAAACTTTGTGAGAATAATAATATTTCTGCACCAAATCTCATAGAAAAATTTGATCCAAAAATGACAAAATATTTGGAAGAGTTTAAATTTAATGAAGCGCTAAGCCACATTTGGGAAGAAATAACAGAGGCTGATAAAAAAATTAATGAAGAAAAACCCTGGGAGTTGGAAGGTGAAAAAGTAAGAGTAGTTTTAGAAGATTTGGTCAAAAGAATCCAAGCAATTGGCTATAACTTACAACCATTTTTGCCCCAAACTGCAGAAAAAATCCTAAAACAATTTTCAGGCCAGATTAAATCAGATAAACCATTATTCCCAAGAATATGAAAAAATCACTTCCAAAACATAAAGGACGGGAAAAAATTATATTTAAAGGTAAACTAATTGAAGTTGTCCATCAAGAAATGGAAGTTGACGGCAAAGAATTTACCATAGAATTTGCACGACGGACACCCGGCACAAGATTGATAATAGTTTCCCCAGATAACAAGATTCTCTTAACTGAAGAATATAGGACAGACCTACAAGATTGGGATATTAAGCTACCGGGAGGAAAAGTTGTGGATTCTTTAGAAGAACATGAAAAGATTTTACAAACCAAAGAAGGTATGCTGGAAAAGGCAATCGCCGGTGCCAAAAAAGAGGCTTTGGAAGAAGCAGGATTAGAGGTAGAAGAAATCAAACTTTATACAATATCTCATTGTGGCGTCACCATGATTTGGGATTTGTATTATTTTATTGTGACAAAATATAGAGAACACCCGGATGGGCAAAAACTTGAATTAGGGGAAAATATTAAATTGAAATGGGTAAGTTTTGAGCAAGCTAAAAGTATGTGTTTGGACGGCAGTATCAGAGAAGATAGGAGTGCAACCATTCTCCTGCGTTTCTTGAATAAAAATGCTAATTGATACACACGCACATCTTTATTGGGAAGACTACAAAAAGGATTTTGATGAAGTTATTCAGCGCTCCATTGATGCAGGAGTAACTACTATTATTAATGTCGGAGTTGATGTTGAATTATCCAAAAAGGCCCTTCAACAAGTTCAGGGTAAACTAGCAAATATTCCAGGATTATCTGCTTACTCTACCATTGGTATTCATCCGCATGAAGCCCTTCGATATACTCAGGATAAACTGGATGTTGATGTATCCATACATCAAGACATAGAGAAATTAGAGGAAATATATCAAAATGGTACAGGCAAAGTGGTTGCTGTCGGCGAGTGTGGACTGGATTATTACTTGGATAGAAATGATATCTATCCAGACACTACCCTACCTCCAGAAAAAACCAAAGAATTACAAAGAAAATTATTCCAAGCTCAAATTGATCTTGCTAAAAAGTTAAATTTACCTCTTATAGTTCACTGTCGGGATGACAGATCCCAGAATCCCGAAAATTCTGAAGCCTGGAATGAGGTTTTAGAACTAATTGGTAATCACCCCGCTATACTTCATTGCTACAGTGGTTTAGAAAAAACTACGCAAAAGGTTTTAGAGATGCCTAATATTTTAGTTTCTTTTGCAGCCACCATCACCTATCCCAAAAATGAATATTTAAGAGAAGCAGCTAAACTTTTACCATTTTCGAAAATTGTTTTGGAAACAGATTGTCCATTCCTACCTCCCCAGAGTAAAAGAGGCCAGAGAAATGAACCGGCCAATATTTTAGAAATTGCAAAGATTATTGCTGATCTAAAAGGATTACCTTTAAAAGAAGTTGCTGCTCGAACCACAGAAAACGTTAAAAGATTATTTGCTTTCTGAGGCTCATACAGGTAAACTTAGGGTTGAATTATGCGCATTATTTTGGTCTTTTTTATTGGATTCTTATCCTTTTTTTATGCTTCAGAAATTATCAAGCGCCTTGTTTTGGAAACAAGATATAGTGTAATTGGATTAGTATTTATTATAATTGGATTCTCAACAGGAATTATTGGCAGTTCCATCTTGCCAGGTGGGGTAAATGTTTTAGTGTCATTTTTCTTTATTGGCTCCGGACTAGGAATTATCATCCACCATCTTCTATCTCAAAGGTATGTTTTCTTTAAAGAGCCTGAAAGAGAATTTGTTTTAAAACATGAAACAAAAATAGAAAGAATCCTGGAAATTATGCCCGGGGCATTAACTTGGATTGCCCTAACCTCCCCGATTTGGCTTTCTTTTACTCTGCCTTATGCTGTAGCCTATCTAATTTTAATTGCCGATGTCTATTGGCTTCTGACTGCCTTAAAAATAGGTGTATTAATTTTGATAGGATATAGAAAACTTCTATCGGCAAGCAAACAGAACTGGTTTAAACTTCTGCAGGAAGACTTTCCTGATGATTGGGATAAATATTACCACCTGATTTTGGTTCCGACATACAAGGAAGCTTTATATATCCTTGGCCCGACATTTGATGCAATAGTAAAATCCCAATATCCAAAGAATAAAATTTTATTGGCAGTTGGTTTTGAGGAAAGAGATGGTCCTCAAAAGATAAAAGAAACAGAAATTTACCTAAAGAGAAATATTGAGAAAGAAATTGGAGGAGTTTTTATAACAACACATCCCTACAACCTATCAGGCGAAGTAGCAGGACAAGGGTCAAACAAAAACTGGATGATAAAACATATAGTCTTGGAGTTACAAAAACAGGGCATCAAAACAGAGGATGTATTCGTAACAACTCTGGATGCAGATTTTGTAATCCATGAACAATTTTTAGCAGGTGCACTACACAAATACTTATCACTTCCCAAAATGGAAAGGGATAAAAGAACTTTTACCGGCGTATTTTTATATCATAATAATTACTGGCAAACACCTACCCCTATGAGGCTTATGGCTGTTGGAACCAGCTTCTGGCAGCTTGCTGAAATGGTCGGATCTGACAAGTATATGAATTACTCATCAATGTCTATTTCTTTGGCGGCACTTTTGGATGTTGGAGGATGGATTCCAGATAAGGTTAATGACGACAACGGTTTTTACTGGAAAGCTTATTTCCACTTTAACGGAGACTATCGGGTCATACCTCATTTTCTGCCAATTTCAGCTGATGCTGTCCAGGATACCACTCTTTTAAAAACCTTCCAAAATCAATATCTGCAGATAAAGCGGTGGGCATATGGTGTTGAACATATCCCCTTTATCATTAAACAATACTTTACTAAAGAGATGGATTTCTGGAACAGCACCGATAGGGTACTATTTAAAATCTGGGGTGATCTAAAATGGGGATTTTTGGCAATTTTTGTTACCTTCGGTAGCCTTTTAATACCAATTATAAATCCCAAATTTAGCGAATCTGTTCTTTCCGTTAATCTGCCAATCGTTTCCTCCTGGATTTTAACTGTAGCATTCCTTGGTCTTTTTGCAACAATTTATGTGCATGAAAAATTAGTTCCCAAACGGCCAAAAAATTGGTCTGTTTTTAGAAAAATCTGGTCTTATCTGCAATGGGTTTTGATACCAATCATATTAATTACCATCTCCTCCCTTCCGGCAATAGATGCCCAGACATCACTCATGTTTGGTAAAAAACTGGAGTTCCGGGTAACGAACAAAGCCCGACTTTTGGAGAAAGTTTAAAGATATGTTTAAGTTGGATATCTGGATCAGTTTAATATCAATTAATTTAGGGGCCCTGATGGCGCTATCTATACTGCTTTTTTTAAAATTTCTGCCGCCCGAACTACCTCTTTTTTATTCTCTACCGTGGGGTGAAGTTCAGCTGGCTACCCTCAAACAATTTTTAATCATCCCTGCAAGCATCATCTTAATAACTCTTTTGAATCTAATCTTATCCTGGCAACTACATCCTAGCCAATCTTTTTTTAAAAAGGCATTACTTTTATCCTCTTTAGTAACTACTCTTATACTGATAATAACTTTTATAAAAATTGTTTTTATATTTATCTGAAAGAGAGCTTGCTCATATGAACTTATTACTACCGGCTTTTATTTCCTTTCTTGCAACCATTCTAGCTGTATTCCCCACCATTAAACTGGCAAAAATTTTCAACTTAGTAGATAACCCTAAGCTTAGACCTCATCCTGCTCATACTCAAAAAAGGATAGTCCCGAGGGCAGGGGGGTTGGCTGTTTTTTTGGGAATTGCGAGCGCCATATTAATTTTTATTCCTTTTGAAGCAGCAACGGGTGGAATCTTGATCGGACTGTTGATACTTCTTTTAGTGGGACTTTTAGATGATAAATATCAAAATTTCTCCCCTTACTTAAGGTTAATCAGTCAATTTATTGCAGCAATCATGATAGTTATAACCGGGACGGGAATTCAATTTATCACCAATCCGTTCGGCGGAATTATTTACTTTACTCCGCAGATCGCCAGTTTTTTAACCATCGTTTGGATAGTCTGGGTGATGAATATGATCAACTGGTCAAAAGGGGTTGATGGCCAAATGCCCGGCATCGTAACTGTAGCCGCATTTATTTTGGGGCTTTTGTCTTTAAAGCTTAACTTACCTTATGATCCTTCCCAAGCAATCGTTGCCCAATTATCCTTTATTACCGCGGGATCTTCTTTAGGGCTGCTGATTTTTAACTGGTATCCGGCCAAAATTTTTCCCGGATTTTCCGGATCAACCATTTTAGGATTTATGATCGCAGTTTTGGCAATTTTATCAGGAGCGAAACTGGCCACAGCCGGTTTGGTGTTACTCATCCCTGCCACTGATTTTACATATACCTTTTTGCGAAGAATCCTGCAGGGCAAATCTCCTGTCTGGGGAGATCGGGGACATCTGCATCATAAATTGCTGGAAATTGGCTTATCACACCGGCAAATCGCCTTGTTTTACATTTTGGGATCTGTTACATTGGGGGCAGCAGCCCTAAGCTTATCCTCAAGCGGCAAACTCTTTGCAGCAGCTCTTGTGGGAACAATTACTTTAGGGGGGATTTTATGGTTAAACTTCTTTGGGGGGTTATCAAAACGTCACGCCCCAGACAATGGATAAAAAATTTTGCGGTTTTTGCAGCCCTGATTTTCTCAGGAAGCCTTTTTGACCAAACAGCTTTAGTAAAAAGCATTTTTGCTTTTGGTTTGTTTTGTGCTTTTTCTTCTGCAACATATCTTTTGAATGATATTTTTGATATAGAAAGAGATAAGCTGCACCCTTTCAAAAGGAAACGCCCAATCGCATCAGGATTAATCCCTGCTCCTTTAGCTATCGGTTTGGCTCTTGTTACTATCATAATATCCCTGCCTCTTTCCTATAAACTGTCCCCTGCTTTTTTCTTTGCCTGCCTGACTTACTTAATTCTGCAACTTTTTTATTCAGCTTATTTAAAACAAATCATTCTGATTGATGTTTTGGTGATTGCTGCAGGATTTGTTTTAAGAGTATATGCTGGCGTTTGGGCAATAGATGCTCACTTGAATGTCTGGTTTCTCTTGTCTGTCACCTCCTTTGCTCTTTTTCTGGCAATAGGGAAAAGAAGGTCTGAGCGAACCTTAATGGAAGGCCGAGCGCCCCAACACAGAGAAACGCTGCTGCATTATCCCGAAAACTTACTTGATAGTTTAACCACTATGTTTGCAAACTCTACCTGGCTTACTTATGCCTTCTTTGCCTTTCTACAACCACCAATTGCTGCCCGCCAAAGCCTAAACACCTTCATTGGGGAGTTTGAATTACCACAAACTGAAATCAAATATTTAATGGGGACAGTACCAGTGGTGATTTATGCGGTAATGAGATATTTATACATTATTTATGAGAAAAAAGAAGGCGAATCCCCTGAACGGGTAATTTTAACAGACAAACCACTCTTTATCACAGTAATAATTTGGTTAATAATGGTGATTGGGATTACCCATTATCTGTAGGGATAAAAATTTGGGAGATTTTTCTTTAAGGCGTTATTTTTTGCTTACATATAGAGAAGCTACAAAACCTTCTGTGCCATCAGATAGCCGGACTCTAACCCAGTTTCCCAGTTCTTCTAAAAGAATTAGGATATCCCCTGGTTTTACTTGAGCAATTTCTTTACCTGCTAAAGATGCCTTGTCTCGTACTCTTAAAAATCCAGTTGGGGTAGCTTTAACTGTAACCTCAGGAGTTGTGGTAATCGGCGGGGTAGCAACCGTACTCAGATCAACCTCAGATAAAGCCAAATCAGTAGAAACAGTTAAATTATAATTGTCAGGCAAACTTGCTCTGATACTCCTCTTAAGATAGTTTTGGTGAGAAACTAAAATCGTATGCTCTCCTGCTTCTACCTTTATGGTAATGGGTGTTTTGCCATATAATTTTCCATCAATTTCTACATTGCTTTCCGAGGGGTTGGAAATAACAGTGATACCCCTGCCTAATCCCAAAGTCAAAACTTCTCCGGCTGAAGAAGATGGATCTTTTGATAAATCTCTATTTACAACAGTCAATGTCCCTTCCCTTTGCGCTACTTTACCCTGCCACAAAGCTCCCTCCTTCTCGATTTTTATACTGTATTCCTCTACATCCAAATCCTTATTTTCATATGGCGTTTTACCTGCCTCCTTCCCATTCAAATAAACTACTGCTTTGTCAGGAGTTGATAAAACCGACAGGCCGCTTTTTTCCTTCAACCCTAAAATAAATTCTGTTATTTTGCCGCTAAAACGGACTGTCAGACTTACAAGGCTGATTAAAACCAAAATCCAAATTAAGATTTTTTTCATGATTCGATCCTGAGTGAAATCGAAGGACTCATCACAAGTAATTATACCTTAAAGACTTGACTGTTGAGCTTAAATTTGCTATTATACGCACCTGTCCGCCATTGGCGGACTTATTTTGAAAAAGCTTATCTACATCTTCTTTATATTATTTAGTTTATTAGGATACTATCCGAATTTTGGGATTCCTCCTGTTAAAAAATCTTTAATACAAGCCTCAGCTTTGGAACAAAAGGGAGAAATTATTGCATCATCGTTTTCTAAACCGTTAAGCTTACCACACCCGGGGTATCTATCAACTAAATTTTCTAGTTGGCATCCAGGGGTAGATATAGCTACAGGTTTAGGCATGCCAATCCATCCTATCATAGAAGGAGAGGTTTCAGGGGTGGGACGCGACTTTTTTGGTTTAGGCAATTTTGTTGAAGTTTTGCATCAAGACGGCTTCAAATCAAAATATGCACACATGGGGAAAATTTATGCTAAAGTCGGTCAAAAAGTTAACTCGGATAATATTTTAGGCGAAGTCGGTTTGACAGGTTTCACCTCCGGTCCACACACTCATTTGGAGATTACTCACAATGGAGGCTATATTGATCCGCAGACCATCCTTCCGGAAATTCCTACGCAATAATCTCACCTTCTACCTCGGTTAAAGTCGTATTCCTGAGTCCAAACTGCTCTCTTTCCCGATTAATTAATCTTTCCAGTAAATTCTTCAGTTCTAAAGGGTAATCCACATATTTTAAAACCATTTCATTGCTGTTTTGCCCGGCAGTATTGATGATAATGGTGCCATGATGCAAAAGAAGGCGATCCAAAATTCCCTGATCTACCTCAAGATGAGTGATCTTATCAAAAAGAGCAGCAGTCAGTTTTACTCCAAAAATTCCCTTTTTAATAATTACTCTTCTTGTGGTTAGCAAATACCTGTTTGCGTGAAAGGTGTGCATTGTTTTAAGTATGACAGACAGAAACATTAAGCCTGCTGCCAAAGTTAATGCCCAAGTTTTACTCATACCTGATACCCAACCTATTCCCAAACCAAATCCAAAAAATAAAAGACCCGGAAAAATAAGATAGATGAAAAATTTAGATCTGATATAGGCTTCCGAAAAGGAGGTTATTACAACGAGTTCCTCGTCTTCTGATAAATACTTTTTAAAAGCATTTTTTTGTTTTTGGGATGGGGATTCGCGGTAGTGAAATTTAGCCATCAACTAGATTGTACGGACCTGCTTCATGCTTCGCAATAGGACAATAATCATTCTGTGCTACTCCATTTACTTCCGAGGAAAGGACTTCCGGGGAAAAGCCGTGCACTTAAACCGGTAGGACTTCTAAATCTTCCTGAGCCTCTTCCTCTTCTTCCTCTTCTTGAAATCAACCCTCTTAGGGGATGTTCTGTGCTTGTTCCCTCATCGTCCAATGGTGTTCCTACTATCTCACGATTTGGCATTGGTAATATTAAATCTTACAACTACCTTAACTCTGCTGTCAAATTAATATTCACCCATTCCACCTGGGGGCATAGCCGGAGTTTCTTTCTTTTCCGGGGCGTCGGTTATAAGTACATGGGTGGTTTGCACCATAATGGCAACAGAGGCTGCATTTTGCAGAGCAGATCTGGTTACTTTCACAGGATCTATAATTCCTGCCTTTACCAAATCCTTCACAGTACCATCTAAAACATCAATACCCATATTGCCTGTGGAATCCAAAACTTTTGCCAAAGCCACCCCCTCATCCATTCCCGCATTTTTAACCAGTATTCTAAATGGCTGTTCCAGTGCTTTTTTGACAATCTCCACCCCCACCTTTTCCTCTGATCCATTAACTACCAACCCATCCAGCACTTTGGCAACTCTGAGTAAAGATACTTCTCCTCCGGGAACAATCCCTTCCTCAATTGCAGCTTTTGTGGCAGCCACCGCATCAATCACTCTTTCTTTTTTCTCCTTAAGTTCAATTTCTGTGGCTGCCCCAACATTAACTACAGCCACTCCACCGGTTAACTTGGCCAGTCTTTCCTGCAGCTTTTCTTTATCAAACTCTGAATCAGTAGTTTCCAGCTCTCTTCTAATTTGAGCAATTCTAGCCTCAATCTTACTCTTTACGCCTTTACCATCAACAATTAAGGTATTATCTTTATCAGATGTGACCCTGCCTGCTCTTCCCAGCTGCGTAACCTCAACTGATTCAAATTTAGTACCTGTATCCTCAGAAATAACCTGCCCGTTGGTTAAAATGGCAATATCTTCCAGCATTTCTTTCCTTCTGTCGCCAAATCCCGGGGCTTTGACTGCCAAAACACTAAAAGAACCCCGCAGTTTATTAACCACCAAAAGGGCTAAAGCCTCACCTTCCACCTCATCTGCAATAATGACCAGATTTTTACTAACCTGGACAAATTTCTCCAAAAATGGCACCAGATCGCCGGCCGAAGAGATCTTTTTATCAGTAATTAAAATATAGGCATCTTCTATTTCTGAGCTCATTTTATCCGTATCTGTCACAAAGTATGGGGAAACAAAGCCTTTATCAAATTCCATGCCTTCTTTATAATCAACGCTCATTTCAGTGGTTTTACCCTCCTCAACTGTGACCACCCCGTCTTTACCCACTTTTTGCAAAGCTTCGGCAATTAAATTACCAATCTGGGTATCAGCTGCGGCAATAGTGGCAACTTGTGCAACTTCTTCTTGGGTAGTTACTTTCTTGCTCATTTTCTTCAACTCTTCCACCAAAGCAGAAACTGCTTTTTCCATACCATGTTTAAGTATCATGGGGTTGGCCCCGGCTTGGATGTTTTTTAACCCTTCAGAAACCATGGCCTGGGCCAAAATAGTGGCAGTGGTAGTACCGTCTCCTGCCACATCATTAGTTTTGGAGGCTGCTTCTTTAATAAGTTGGGCTCCCATGTTTTCAAACGGGTCTTCTAAATCTATTTCTTTAGCAACAGTCACCCCATCATGAACAACATTAGGTGCTCCCCATTTTTTATCCAAAGCCACGTTTCTACCCTTAGGCCCCAAAGTGGTAGCCACAGCCTCTGTTAGGATGTTAATCCCCTTTAAAAGTTTTTCTCTAGCTTCAGAATCAAATTTTAATATCTTCGCCATATTTTTACTCCAAAATTGCCATTAAGTCATCAAATTTCACAAGTTTGTATTCTACGCTATTCACTTTTATCTCATCTCCGCCCCATTTTTTATAAACTACTTTGTCTCCGTTTTTAACCGGGCATTTTACGCTCTTGCCATTTTCCATCACCATATCATCCCCACAAGCTATCACTGTTCCCTGAGCTGGTTTTTCCTGAGCCCCTTCCGGTAAATATATACCGGAGGCTGTTTTGGTTTCTGCATCACCAGGCTGCACTAGCACATAACCCATTAAGGGTTTGATGTTAACTTTATTACTTGCTTCTTTTTGAACTTTTGACATATGAAAACTTATGAGGCAGGATCGAATATGATTTATAACAGAAACTAGCACTTATTGTCAAGGGGTGCCAATAGTCTTCTGAATTTTCCGTTCGTACAGCTTTAAAATTTTAGGCCTGATGTCATTTGGGTGGAAATACAAAGCACCATCTTCTATCCGCTCCATACCTTTCGGCTTTTTCATAATCTTCAGTTGTAACCATTTAGCTAAATTCTCTAACATCGTCATCGCGAGCGGAGCGTGGCGATCTCTTTTTAGATTGCTTCGTCGTTTCACTCCTCGCAATGACGTATCAGATCCTATCCAGTTTGGCAGGAATCTAAATGCCCATTTATTATCCAAAAGGTACTTGGAATAAATCTCCTCCCTTTGCCACAAAACCTTCATCTGTAATACTTCATGTGCAAGGTATATATCTTTGTTGCTCTGCTCTAATTTATCTTCTTCGAGTAAAGTATTTATACAAAGCTTTCCTGCCGCTTTTTTGCCTGTCATTCCGACTTTACGTCTGACTCCCAGAAAATCCAATATTCCTACTGACAAAAGTCTGGAAATCCACAGCCTATTTTTAGCAGTGATAATAAATAAATCTATATCATCTTTTTTGTCAGCATTGCCCATAGCCAACCCGCCGGATACCCCAACCAACTTTATCCACGGAATCAACTTTAAAATCTGTGTAAGAATTCTTGCTTTCCTCAAATACCGCTCTGAGTGCTTCTCTCTTCGTTTTCTTTTTGTTACCAACCCTTCTCTTTGGGGCAAAAAATAATAACCTTTTTCGCTTTTCGCTTTTCGCTTTTCGCTTAAGTGCGCAAGTGCGCCTTCCACCTGCCTCAAATTTGCCTTTCTTCCAATCAACCACTTATGTATTTCCCAAACCTTCAAAGGATAATCAAAAATATCCGCATAAATTAAAGTTTTTAAGATCGCTTTTTCCATGCCGGTAATTTACCATGTATAATTAGCTTCATGCAAATAGTTGATAATTATCCATTAAAAAATATCACTACCTTACAAATAGGCGGTCCTGCTAAAAAGTTTATTGAAGTTGAAACTCAAGCTGAATTAATTGAGGCAATAAAATATGCCAAAGATAATAACTTAGAATATTTAGTTATTGGTGGAGGTAGTAATTTATTAGTAAATGATGCTGGGATAAATAGTCTGGTAATTAAGAATGAAATAACAGGAATAGCTTCACAAGGACCAGCCTTGCAAGTTCAAAGCGGAACTATCCTGCAAGACTTGGTTGATTATTCTATCCAACATGGCTTATCCGGATTACATAAAATGACTGGAATTCCGGGAACTGTTGGTGGAGCTATTTTCGGAAATGCCGGAGCATATGGCCAAACTATTTCTGATCACATCGTTTCTGTTGTCATCCCGGGAAATGCACTTTCCAAAGATGAATGTGGTTTTAATTACAGAGACAGCAACTTTAAAAAGACCCAAGATATTATCCTGGAAATAACTTTCCAACTTGCAAAAGGTGATCCAAAAATTCTACAACAAGAAGCAGATGATGTGTTGGCAAAACGTTTAATAAAATACCCTAAAGGAATTAAATGCCCTGGTTCTTTTTTCAAAAATATCGTAGCATCTACTTTGCCAAAAGACGTTTTGGATAAAATCCCACCGGAAAAAATTATGTATGGAAAACTTCCAGCAGGATACTTACTAGAACAAGTTGGGGCAAAAGGACAAAAATTAGATGGAATAGAGGTAGCCCCTTATCATGCTAATTTATTTATTAATAAAGGGGGCGGCACTGCTCAAGCTTTTTACAATTTAGCCAAAAAATATGCCCAAAAAGTCAAACAAAAATTCGGCATCACCTTAGAACCCGAAGTCCAACTAATAAATTTACCCCCTCTTTATTAATTCCTATTATATTCGCGGTCGAGAAGTTATTGTCTAAATTAGTAGACTCCAAACATTCCTTTAAATATTTACTCCAATCAAAGTCTTTTGAATTCATACTACAGTAATCTTAATTCTTTCATTGGATAATCTTTTTTATTACCAGTTACTAGAATTAGATCATGTGTAACAGCAGTTGCGGCAATACAACTATCTACAAGATGCAAAACCTTTCCTTTTTTACTAAAACTCCTGATAAATTCAATTGCTAATTTTGCTGTTTCCTCCATAACTGGAATTATCTTTAGAGCATTAAAAAACTTGTCTACCTTAGCAACTTGTGCATCTTTAACTCCAATCTTAACCTCTATTACAGATAATACTGAAACGCCGGGAGCTTCCAGCTGGCCAATTTGTTCAATTATAGCAACGGCTTCTTGATTTTTAGCAAAGTAATTTATAATGATGTCTGAATCTAGGAGATAAGTAGTCACTTGGAAAACCTGGTACTGTTTTTACTGCGGTAACGTTTAATATAACTTCTTACCTTTTTTGAGGTAGAGAAATGCGGATAATCTTTAAGCTCAAATATACCTGCAGAATCTTTGACAACTTCTGCAAAATTAATTTTTGCTAAATGTTCACGGACAGATTCTGCTAAAAAGGCACTGCGTCTGCCTTCACCTACTAATCTATCTACTGCTAAAAGTAAATCTTTGGGGAAAGTGATATTAGTACGTACTGTGTTCATATACACACTATTATACACATACTTTTAATTTTGTCAATTTGTAAAATTTTCTTTATCTACTAACTGATAAACCTCAAGCGGTACTTCCTCATATGGATGATTCTTCCTAATTGCATCCAAAACATTTTTAATTTTTTCTTTCTCACAAATAACCTCTATTCTTTCTTCTTCCACCTCTGATTCTTTTCCTTCCTCGCCTATTTCGGGATGAGCTCCTTTTGCAGGAATAAATCTTCCCACTCCTTTTGTTGAAAAGCTGGCATGATGATACTTTCCCAAAATTCCAGCCCCTGCATCTCCCATTGCTTGCCTTACTTTTTGAGCATCTTTAGTTGGAACAAAAGTAATAATTTTATACATATTACTTGGCAGGTGAGGCAGCAGGCGCTTTTGTATATTTATCCAAAACCTGTTTTACACCTTTATCCACTGTTTGAAGCGCCACTTGAGGATCTGTTCCTGCCAGAGTAGCATTTATACCATCCTCCCAATATTTAATCATCTCATCATTTAACCCCTGATCATAGGTATTTGATGCTAAATACCAGAATTTATAATTTGGCCCCTGGTTAACAAAAGCTCCCACTATTGGATCCTGTGAAACCTCAGAGGCCAGAGATGTTAAAGAATACGGCTCACCAAAAAGCCTTATTTGGGATGCCTGCTGATATATCCGCTTTTGTGCTTCAGCTGATGTTAAATATTTAACAAATTTCCATGCTTCATTAGGATGTTTGGATTTTGCAGATACTGCCTCACCCCAAAAGCTGGCCCAACCAACAGTTTTGCCTGAAAGCTGTGGAACTGGGGAAACTTTAAACTTTAAATTAGGATTGGTAATCCTAATCTCATGCGCTCTCCAGGATGGGGCAAAATAAAAACCAAGCCTGCCTTGAGCAAACATATCAGTTGATTTGGGCAAATTGACATCCCAGGTTTTCTTTCTTGGATCTGTCACAAAGCCTGTGTAAAAGCGCAATACCTCTGCAACCGGCTCTGTTGCAGGATTTTTTAAATCCACCCCTGGTTGTTGCAAAAGCAACAATCCCAAAATATCAGACCAGTGGTCAACATTTCCGGCAGTCCCCATGGCTGCTCCTGCTGTTTTGATGCCGGATGCATCCCGGACAGTCATTCTGGTACTCAGGTCCATAAATTCCTTCCAATTGCGGGGTGGTTTTCCACCAATCCCTG
>Ga0080064_1001596_pt1 | contig 44610 bp, 26 predicted proteins | sample Subgrocontami54m_FD_69260 | JGI IMG/M metagenome (GOLD analysis project Ga0080064, IMG submission 69260) | Subsurface groundwater microbial communities from S. Glens Falls, New York, USA - GMW46 contaminated, 5.4 m (SPADES assembly) (version 2) ...
TGTCCTGAGCGAAGCGAACGGAGTGAGGGGGAGGCTCGACGTGGCCAAGGGCGTGCCTCACCCCCTAGTGTCCCCCTTGGCAAGGGGGACACTAGGGGGGTCTCCCGTCGAGGGAGAGGGGGACTCCACCCCCCATTTTCGTAACAATCCCTCAGGCGCGGTTGCGACCGGCACCACAAAGCATGAAAATAGCGCGGGGGCTCGACCTCTCTCCCGGCCTCTCCCCGACACGGGGAGAGGAGTTGGGATTCACCTTCCCGAAGCTTCCCAACCAATGCTAACACCTTCACTGGTTATGCGCTGAGAGGCGGATTGCTTCGGCCCTTAACGGGGCCTCGCAACGACAGTGAACATCTGCGCCGTGGGCGCGCCCCCCAAGAGAAAACGAAGCCCCCCGATGGTATCGGGGGGCTCGTCTTCGTGGTAACCCTGGAGCCTATGGGGTCTTTGGCGCCGGCGTTGCTGTCGGCACTGCTGTGGGTGTGGGGGTAGGTGGAGCCACCACGTTGAAGGTGACGCTGTCCTCCACCACCGGGCTCAGCGGGGAGTGGTCGTTGTTGTGCAGCTCCGCCTTGACCGTGTGTGAGCCCACACCTACGCCCTCCTTGAGGATAGCGTAGATCTTGCCCTGCGGCGCTACCAGCTTGCCGTCCAGCAGCACGTGCCAGTGGCCGGAACCTGCCTTGTTGGTGGCGTTGCCGATGGCGGCGGGGTCCAGGTCAAAGCCGGTTATCTCCACGGCAACCGCCACTTGCGCCGCATCCGTCACGTTGGCCCCGGACTGCGGGTAACGGATTTTGATGCCGGCAGAGGCCGCCTTGGCGCCGGTGACCGTGACCTGGCCCACCATGCCCCGGTTCTCGTGCTGTCCCACCGGGCAGTACATGGGATACAGGCCCGCCTTGTCAAAGGTCACCGTAACCGACTTGCTCTGGCCGGTCGTAAGCTGTGCCCCGACGGCCTGGTTCACCGAGGTCTGCTCGTGGACTGCCAGGTTGTGCGGGAACCGGCCGGCGTTGTTCATGTTGATGGTAACGGCCTGCCCCGCAGCCACGGTAAGGTCCTGCGGCACGATGGTGAACTCGTTGAACGTCATGGCAATCGGCGCCGGTGTGGGCTTAGGGGTAGGTGCAACCGTTGGGGTCGGCTTGGGGGCCGCAGTGGGCGTGGGCGCGGGCTTGGGGGTGGGAGTGGGCGCGGGCTTGATGCTGATCCCCGCCGTGGCCACTGTACCCTCGGAACCCGTCGCCCTCACCGTGTACCGCCCGGGCTTCAGGCTGACGGGCAATGCCGGTGAGCTGACGTCCGCCTTGGTCCCCTGCTCCGTGGTCGCCTCCAAAGCGCCGGCGGCGTTGGCCTCGCCACCAGCCATGATGTAGTCCTCGCCGCCGGTAACGGCCTTCTCGATGACTACCAGCACCGCCTCGCCTGGCTTGAAGCCAGAGCCGAACACAGCCACCTTGCTGCCGATGGCCGGGTTGTAGTTGCTCAGGGCCAGGTTGGCGTCAGCCCTGGCTGCGCTGGCGGCAGCCGCACCAGCCGGGCCACGCTCGCCCGCGGGCCCCCTGGCGCCAGCCGCGCCAGCGGCGCCGGCAGCGCCGGCGGCTCCAGCAGGACCCTGCTGTCCCTCGGGCCCCTGGCAGGCCACCCCAGCCGCTAGCGTTACGGCCAGCAGCAGCACTGCCAACAGCCACCACTTCTTAGGCCCAAAGAGATGAGCCATACTTAGTCCTCCCCTTCAAACTGAACTGAAAAGTCCTCTCTAGTTACCAAAGCTATTGCGCTCTATCCCCTCCTTCATGACGAAAGTAGTAGAGACGAAGCCACCGCCGCGACTCGACCCCGCCCTAACCTACAGGCACATCAAGGCGTATTCTAGCGGGTATGTTTAGCACATGTCAATAAGTGTCATCTGCGAATTATTGGCCGACACCTCACCCTGCCCTCTCCGTAAACGGAGAGGGCAGGGTGAGGTCTTATCTGTGGGCGAAGATGAAGGAGACCATGTTGTCCACGGGCACGAAGTTGTCAGTGAGCACGATGCCTCTGTTCTGCTCTATGCGCTCCGCCAGCTTGTCCGGAGCAACCACCTCCAACCTCATGTTCTCCAGTCCGGGGGCTGCGGGAGAGACCAGCCACTCCCCGAGGTTGTACTCGCGGTCCGTGGCCACCAGCACGTAGGTCCCCGAACCTGTCCCCCCAAGCCAGCCCTCGGGCGCTACCAGGAATACCGTCGGGAACACCTCGCGCAGCGTCTTGGCAAACGAGGCAAGGAACCGCCCCTTCTGGTAGTCATCAATGACGTTAAGCATATAGAAACCGTCGTCGGCCAGCACGCCCTTCACCAGCCGGTGGAACTCTACCGTCGTCAGGTGGTAGGGGACCGAGTAATCGTTGAAGGCGTCGGCAAAGACCAGGCCGTACTTCGGCCCCGTCTCGGCCCTGGCCTGCCTGGACATGAGAAAGAAGCGGCCATCCTGATTGTAGGTGCGCACGCGCGTGTCCGGAGACAGGCCAAGCTGCTCATAGACCGTCTCCGTGACCGCCGGGTCTATCTCCACCACGTCCAGGGTGCTCTGAGGATAGACCACCTCCATGTATCGCGGCAGGGTGTAGCCTCCGCCCCCGACGAACAGCGCCTTCACTTGCGGGTCCCGCCGGGCCTGGTAGGCAGCAAACTGGGCAAAGATCTGCTCGTACTCGTACCTCAGAAACGTGGGGTCTTGCGGATCAGCGAAGCTGTGGTCCAGGAAGTCCAGCTTCAGCACCTTTAGCTGCCTGTTGTTGTTCTTCTCGTCATTCCAATCGTAGACGTTAATAGTGTAGTAGTTGGACTCCTTGAGGAAATGGGCATCGAAAGAGCCCTTGAAGCCCAGCGACAGGGCGAATATGGCCAGGACCCCCATGGCGGCGGCGCTCTGACGCCCTCCTCTCCACATCGCACCCGAGCCTATTCCCAGAGCTATCAAGACTATGGCCACTATCGAGACAATGGTCCTGGTGCCAAACATGGAGATTAGAAAAAAGCCGGTGGCGAAGGTGCCCACGATGGCGCCCACCGTGGACACGGCGTAGATGGTGCCCACCACATTGCCCGCCTTGCCCAGGTCCTGGAGGGTGCGCCTGATGACGATGGGGGTTATCATGCCCAGGACCGTGGTAGGCAAGAAGAATATGAGGGCGCTATACAGGAGCGACCGGTTCATGAGGTGCAAGGAGTTGGGCAGGGGGGTCTTGGATAGCAGGACCACTCCGGGCAGTATGGCCAGGCTGGCCACCCCGGCCGTCAGGAACACCCCCCCCAACACCCAGGGGTGAGCGTAGCGGTCGGCGATCCTGCCCCCGAGGTAGTTGCCCAGGCTGATGCCCGCCAGCACCACGCCGATTATGCTTGTCCAGGTATAGAGGGAGACCCCGATGTAAGGCGCCATGAGCCTGCCGGCGATAAGCTCGAGCACCATGGTGCACGCCCCACCCACAAAGACAATGGCATTCGCCCTCCACAGGGCAGCATTCTTGAGTTTGCGGGGGGCGTCTGTGGGCTTTCCGGTTTCGGTCTCGACGCCCTTTTCCTGGCCAGAAGCCCTTCTGGCATTGTGGGGCGCGTTTGTGGGCATGGCCACCTCCCGATAGAATTGCCGACAGTATACCATCTGCGGGCTACAGGCTACAGGCTGCGGGCTACAGGCTTCGGGCTTCGGGCTCCAGGCTTCGGGCTTCGGGCTACGCGCTACGCGCTACGGGCTACGCGCTACAACTGTAGGGGCGCAGCATGCTGCGCCCCTACGGGCTTCGGAATAACCCGTACCCGAAGTCTGGAGCCTGGAGCCTGGAGCCCGTAGCCCGTATTACCCTTGTTCGCCCGTTGAAGCCGATGCTACAATATCTGGTCAAGCGAACGGAGGTCACTTCATGCCTGCCCAGTCCATCATCGTCCGCGGGGCGCGGGAGCATAACCTCAAGAACATAGATGTCGTCATCCCGCGCGACAAGCTGGTCGTCATCACCGGCGTATCCGGCTCGGGGAAAAGCTCTCTCGCTTTCGACACCATCTACGCCGAGGGCCAGCGCCGTTATGTCGAGTCACTGTCCGCCTACGCCCGCCAGTTCCTGGGCCGCATGGAGAAACCCGATGTGGACTACATCGAGGGGCTATCCCCTGCTATCTCCATTGACCAAAAGGGGGCCAGCCACAACCCCCGTTCCACCGTGGGCACCACTACCGAGATCTACGACTACCTGCGCCTTCTCTTCGCGCGGGTGGGCCACCCCCACTGCTCCAAGTGCGGGCGGGAGATCGCCCGCCAGACTGTACAGCAGATCGTGGATACCATCCAGGAGATGCCGCAGGGCGCCCGGATCATGGTGCTGGGCCCGACTATCCGGGACCGCAAGGGGGAGCACCAGGGCATCTTTGAGGACATCCGCAAGGCCGGGTTCGTGCGGGTGCGGGTGGACCGCAAGCTCTACGAGCTAGAGGAGGTCCCCGCCCTGGACCGCAACAAACGCCACACCATTGAGGTGGTGGTGGACCGCCTGGTGGTGGGCGATCCCACTCAGCAGGGCCGCATCGCCGACTCCGTGGAGACGGCCCTCAAGCTGGGAGGGGGCGTCGCCCTGGTAGTCACCGCCGAGGGCCAGGAGTCGCTCTTTTCCGAGCACTTCGCCTGTCCCCACTGCGGCATCTCCCTGGGGGAGATTGCACCCCGCAGCTTCTCCTTCAACTCACCCCACGGCGCCTGTCCCGAATGCGACGGCCTGGGCAACAAGATGGAGATGGACCCCGAGCTCATTATCCCCAACAAGGACCTCACCCTGGCCGAGGGCGCCCTCATGCCCTGGGTACGGGCGGGCGCCCTCTCCGAGTGGTACGGGGCCATCCTGGAGGCCCTGGCCCACAAGCGGAGCGTCCCCCTCCAGGTGCCGGTGCGACAGCTCACCCCCGAGCAGTGGCGCCTCGTCCTCTACGGTGACAGTGACGGCACCCTCACCGTGCGCTACCGCAACCGCCATGGCATCGTGAACAGCTACTACTCCACCTATGAGGGTGTAGTCCCCTGGCTCCAGCGGCGCTATCGGGAGACCGAGTCCGACTACGTGCGAGCGGAGATTGAGCGCTACATGGCCTCCACGCCCTGCCCAGCGTGCAAGGGGTCGCGCCTCAAGCCTGAGGTCCTAGCCGTGACCGTGGATGAGCACAACATTTCGCAGGTAACAGCGATGACTGTGGACCGGGCCCTGGGCTGGACGGACCGACTCTCCGGCGGCCCTTCGACAGGCTCGGGACACAGCTCCGGCGACGGTCCCCGACAAGTCGGGATGCTCACTCCACGAGAGCTCACCATTGGCCACCAGATACTCAAAGAGATCCGGGCGCGCCTGGGCTTCCTCCAAGACGTCGGCCTGGACTACCTGACCCTGGACCGGCCCTCGGGCACGCTCAGCGGCGGCGAGGCCCAGCGCATCCGCCTGGCTACCCAGATTGGCTCCGGCCTCACCGGCGTGCTCTACGTCTGCGATGAGCCTACCGTCGGCCTGCACCCCGCCGACGATGCGCGGCTCATCAGCACCCTCAAGAAGCTGCGCGACCTGGGCAACACCGTGCTCATCGTCGAGCACGACGAGGCCATGATGCGGGCCGCCGACTGGATCATTGACCTGGGTCCGGGCGCCGGCGAGCATGGAGGCCATGTGGTAGCCTCGGGCACTCTGGCCGACATCATCGCCTGCCCCCAGTCCCTGACCGGCCAATACCTGGGCGGCACACGGATAATCCCGCTGCCCGAGCGCCACCGCCCGGGGAACGGCCGGCGCCTGGAGGTGCAGGGCGCCCGCGCCAACAACCTCAAGAACGTAGACGTGACCGTCCCCCTGGGAATGCTGGTGTGCGTCACCGGCGTCTCCGGCAGCGGCAAGAGCACACTGGTCTATGAGGTGCTGTACAAGAAGCTAGCCCAGATACTTTACCGGTCCAAGGACCGCCCCGGCGACTGCGACGCCGTGCGCGGGCTGGAGAGCATTGACAAGGTAGTGAACATTGACCAGTCGCCTATAGGGCGCACCCCCCGCTCCAACCCTGCCACATACACCGGCACGTTCACACCTATCCGAGAGCTATTCGCCACCGTTCCCGAGGCCCGCATGAAAGGCTACGGTCCCGGCAGGTTCTCTTTCAACGTCAAGGGTGGCCGCTGCGAGGCTTGCCAGGGACAGGGCTACATCGAGATCGAGATGCAGTTCCTACCCGACGTGACTGTCCCCTGCGAGGTGTGCAAGGGCAAGCGCTACAACCGCGAGGCCCTGGAGGTCTACTTCAAGGGCAAGAACATCGCCGAGGTCCTGGACATGACCGTGGACCAGGCTGCCCCGTTCTTCGAGCACTTCCCCTCAGTACGCCACAAGCTGGAGACGCTACAGGACGTGGGCCTGGGCTACATCCGGCTGGGCCAGCCCGCTACCACCCTATCCGGGGGCGAGGCGCAGCGCATCAAGCTGGCTAGCGAGCTTTCCCGCCGGGGCACCGGCCGCACCCTCTACATCCTGGACGAGCCTACCACGGGCCTCTCCTTCGAGGACTCCGCGGCCCTGCTGCGTGTGCTCCACCGCTTGGTAGACGCGGGCAACACCGTGCTGCTCATCGAGCACCACCTGGACCTCATCAAGAACGCCGACTGGATCATAGACCTCGGTCCAGGCGCCGGCGATGCCGGCGGCCACGTCATCGCCACGGGCACGCCGGAGCAGGTGGCGGAGCAGGAGCAGTCCTACACCGGCCAGTACCTGCGCCAGGCGCTGGCCAAGCACGGCGGCGCGGTGCCGGTGGCGGAGGGGTGAGGCGGAAGGTGCCGGCGAGCGAGTCCCGCTCACCATTCGACAAGCTCTCCGACTCCTTCGAGGAAGCAGGAACCTGTCGGAGTCCGCAAAGCGAACATGGCGAGCGTACCAACGACCGCTCATGGTGAGCTTGTCGAACCATGAACGGGGAACCAAAGCCTACGCCATTCTGCGGAGAACTGGCAGGAGAGGGCAATAGTATGGCAACGCTGAAGATGGAGCGGCCTAGGAAAGCGACCCTGGACTACGACAGGGAAGCTGACACCTTATACGTTTCGTTCGGCAAGCCAGTACCCGCGTTGACCATGGATCTAGGCAACGGCGTGTTGGCGCGTTACGTCAAAGACACGGGTGAGCTTGTCGGCTTCACCATCGTGGGCGTGCACCAGATGGTGGGCCACGAGTAGGGCCGGGGCCGCACTTGCACAGGGCAATACCTGCGCCAGGCGCTGGCCAAGCACGGCGCCGCAGCGAGCCCGACTACGAGGACCTTTGCGGCAACTGCACTCGCCCCTTCACTTTCAACGCGTTGCCTGGCCGTGCCGCTCATGCTTGTTCAATCGAGTTACCAGCCTTTCCACACGCCGCCTGCTTGTGTAGCCGTAGTCAGGTTTCCCCACCTGCCTGAAGTTCTCATCGAGAGCAACTATTATGTATTCAGTGGACTTCGGCGTGAAATCCTTAGCATAGTCACTGCCGTAGAGGGTAGCGTACGTCGGACTAATGGCGACGACACAGTAGCGCAACACCTTTCTCACCTCCGAACAAGTTAGGTTGGACCGGGCGCACAGCCGCAGCTATCAAGCGTTTGGACCACCTATTGCATCAACCATAGCAATACCCTTATGCAGTTGCAACAGCAACACGAACCTGATACCGTCCGGCGTGAGAAGGAATCGGTCATCGGTTTTTGCCAAGAGCCCTAGTTCAATGGCGTAGTTGGAATACATGCCAACACCGTGCCTGAGCGAAGTCTCCGTCAGCCATTCCGTTGCCTTCCCAGAAGTATCACGAAAGTACCCATACAAAGCGGACGCATCTACTGGATAGCTGTTGCGAGCGAGGGTAAACACACTTTCAACAATTGCATAAATGCCGAACACGGCTGGACTAGCGAAGGGGTCCTTGATAATGAATCCACGAAGTATCTCGCGTTGACCCTCGGAGATAACATCAATTGGAGCTCCGCCCTCCCTTGAGGCAACGTACCGAACACCTAAGGCCGAGAGCGTGAATCTCCCATCCCGACGACTTACCAGAAACATCTCTTCAGCGAAGCGGAGGTGGTTCATGACGGTCTTCACGGATAGGCGCGTTGAAACCGCCAGTTCCTGCGGCAGCGACATGTTCAACAAGCCATACAAAACCCGCTGAATTAGATGGATGTTCCACACGCCGTGGTCGCTTGGCTTTATGGAAACAAACTTCGCAATTCCCCGCAAGCGTGAGAAGAACGCCTGTAGAATCCGCTCAGGTGAATACTCTACCGCAGTTACCCCGGCCTGTCGGCATTGAGCTGTTTGCGTTTCCGAGAACCATGGACAAAGAAGGTAGGTGCGTAAAGGTGCCCTTATTAGCGAGCCTGTTTCCTGTAACGTTCGAAGGTCAGCGGCGTACCTTAACACCTGTTTCAGAAAAGAGTCCTGGAAGAGCTCCACCTTGAGCTCAGCAAGGAGCAGGTCGGTGCCAGAAGCGTAGAGTAGATCCAACCTTCCCGACGCCAGATGGTGCTGCCGAAGGAGCAAGCTGGCGCTACCTTGGATGCCAATCAGGCTAGCGAAAAGGTCTGGATACGTAGCAAGGGCATCTTCTACCTGGGACTCCAGAACTTTCAGAGCCACACCGGTTCACTCCGTACGAGCGGGTTGGCCACATGTGTTTGCCAGAACACCGCCGACCCCGATCCCCCCCTGGCGCATTTCACTGTGACAAATAGGGATAGAACGACGTTTGGTCGCACACATTCTTACGTTCGACCAACCAGGAGCCAATGCAATCACGAACTTCGCCGACCATCTCGATGTCCCACTGGAGTCCTTGCTCCCTGGGAACCAATGATCGAATGAGGACGAAGATCGAGTTGTCAACGAAATCTTGCCGCTGTAGCTGCTCTTCAGTAAGTTCTTCCACTCCTTACTCTCCCTACATTAGGCCGCCAGAGAAGCGAACCATCCTATGACTCTGCGCGCGGCGTATCCGACGCTGCCTGCCGAGACATGCCTCGCGCCGCCTCCTCCTGTATCCGCCGGAAGCGGCTGCCGGGGCCACGCGAGGGCTTGTAGGTGCTGGCAAATGCCGCCAAGACGTCCTTGCGGATGAGCCAGGTGTTGTGGAGCTTAGTGGCCTGCAAGTCGCCCTGGCGAACCAGGCGCTTGACCGTCTCCGGATGTAGGCGTAGCGTCTTGGCTGCCTCAATTATGGTCACGTAGTCTTCCAGTGTGGCCACGGTCGCTCCTTATCGCTGCGACACAACAATAATACTCCTCCGGTGCCCCTGTCAAGACCCCTTTTGTGACACCTCTCGCTTGCCTTTCCCGCCCACTTCACCTAGACTCTGCCCTGAAAGAACGACCGCGCCAGCGCGACACTGGAAAGGACGGCCCAACATGGCACTTAGCAGACTTGAGGCGCTACAGTCCCTCCAGACCAACCTGGAGAACCAGAACCTGGTCAAGCACTGTCTGGCCGCCGAGGCCGTCCTGCGCGCGCTGGCCCGCCGTCTGGGCCACGACGAGGAGACTTGGGGCGCCACCGGCCTGCTCCACGACATTGACCTGGAGCTTACCGATGGCGACCGCGAAGCCCACAGCAAGCTCGGGGCCGACCTGGCCCGCGAGCTGGGGGCCAGCGACGAGATGTGCCAGGCCATCCTCCGCCACAACGAGGCTCATGGCCTGCCCCGGCTCTCCCCACTGGACAAGGCCCTCTGGTGCACTGACCCTCTTACGGGACTGATCACCGCGGCGGCCCTGGTCCAGCCCAACAAGAAGCTGGCAGGGGTAACGTCCGAATCGCTGCTCAAACGCTACAAGGAGAAGCGCTTCGCCGCCGGCGCCGACCGCCAGGCCATCGCCGACTGCTCACAGGTAGGGCTTACCCTCGAGGAGTTCCTGGCCCTGGGCCTGAAGGCCATGCAGGGCGTCGCCGGCGAGTTGGGCCTGTAAGGGGGATATAGGCGAAAGCCCTCACCTTGAACCCGTCAGCGACGTGAGCCCCGCCTTCTCCCGATGGGGAAGGTGGGGATGACGGACCCTCACCCTAACCTCTGGGATACGGGATGCAATTGACGGGTCTCGTCTGAGGCAGTTTCCAGAGGGAAGACAGTCTTGATGGTGAGCTGGCCATCATCATAGATGACCTCGTCAATGAGAAGCCGCAGTAACTCCTGGCGTTGTGGGAAGTCCATGTGTTCGAGCCCCTGGCTAAGCCGCCGCGCGAACTCCTGCACCTGGTTTTTGTAGCTTTGGGCCCTATCCAGACGCCCCAGTTGTCCCTGCAACTCACGGCGGCGCGCTTCCAGGGCACCTTGCTCCTGGCGCACCCGCTCCATCTCTACCCGCATCATGTTATCCGAGTAAAGCCCTTTGCTATAGCCCTCCACCAGTCGCCGTTCCTCGGTAGGAAGGGCCTCCAGACGTTTTCTCGTCTGAGCGAGCTCCTGGGCGAGTGCCTCTCTGGTGGCTGAATTGGGCTGAGTGAGCCGCTCCAGTTCCTGCGCCAGAACCTCGGGCCGCCTGAGCAAGCCCGGTCACGGTATCCCACACGGTCGCCTCTAAGGACGGCCCAGGGACGTGGTAACAGGGGCAGGGCTGGGGCTCACCGGTCCCATCAATGGGAGCCTTGAACTTGTGGCTCCTGTAGCAGCGATAGAAGAGGTGTCCCCGGTAAGAGCGGCCTCCCATGCGGCTGCCGCAAGAGTGTTTCAAGAGGCCGGTGAGCAGGTACTCGTGGCGGGCATTCCGCTTGGCCAACCTCAAGTTCTCTTCCAGGCGTCTCTGGGCCGCGTCGAAAAGGTCCCTGGGGACGATGACGGGCACAGCCATCGGGATCTGCTCTTGGCGAGCCCTCTGTCTTCCCGACGCCGACCTCTGCGCCGCGTTGGCCAGCGCCTTGACCCCTTGCTACTTGTTTTGCCACAGCATGCCGCAGTAGGTCTCGTTGCGCAGGATACGTCCCAGGACGCTGATGTGCCAGCGCTGGCCTCCCCGCGGGAGAGGGATGCCCAGGTGATTCAGGCGGTCGGCCAGCCCCACCAGAGACATCCGGTCCTGTGTGTACAGCGAGAATATCAAGCGCACTACCCTGGCTTCTTCCTCGTGTATGAACAACGTGGACGTATTCGGGTCAAAACGGTACCCGTAGGATGCTGCCTGGCGACTGATGACCTTGCCCCTGCGGGCCTTCTCCAGGCGGCCCCGTATGGTGCGCTCCAGGATTGCCCTCCGCTCCCGTCCCGCCCGCCAGGCGTCCAGGAGGGTAAACAAAGCGGCTAAAGGACCCCGCGTGGGGATAGAGGGGTCCACCCAGGCCACATCCACACCCACATCCTGGAACTGCTGGAGCACCTCGAACACGCGCCACTCGTCGCCGTCGTTCTCCGGCCGGTAGAGGCGGTCCAGGGTGTAGATGACGACCCCTTGCACCTGGCCGGTCCTGGCATGGCCGGTGAAACCGAGGGCGACATTACGTTGTACCCACACAGCCACGGGGGAACAATACGCTATGTTGTTCAACGCGGATACAACTTCCGCAAGCGCGGTTGATCCAGTGGTGTCCTTCGCGTCGTGGCGACGCATGGAGGCTACTGTTGTGGCTGATTCGTGCCTCGCCAGGCTAGCGCGCGACGCAGCAGCGTGTCTACGATAGCCTTCTGCTTGCGGGTGTCTCGCGTCCTCTGCGCGGCCAACGTCTCGAAACGTTGCTCCAACTCACGCCGATAGTCCTCGAACGTTGCGACTGCGCGGTCGCACTCGGCATCTTCAGGCATCGCAATCATTCCGGAGTGACCGCACAGGGCCATGACGGCGGCGTAGCGGCCGCGGGCCACGCTACCAACTTCGATGACCGCCTCCGCTGGCCCACCCACGCGGATGGTGCCCGCGCGCAGGCGGCGCCCTGTCTCCATCATGGCGGTGCCCACCTCGACGGGGCCGGGGGGTAGGTCTAGAGGCTCCCCCCGAGCGGGGTGACGCAGGAAGTCCTCTGGGAATTGCAGCAACTGGAATGACTCGTGCTCCAGCTCCCATAGCTCATCGGCCATGTCGCCGGCGGTGAGCGTCCCCTTGCGCTTGCTGTGCAACCGGTCTTTCTGGGCAATGAGCTCCCTGGTACGAGTAGCGCCGTACAGCTCGGCCAGGGCATCGTAGATGCGGCTACGCAGCGCCCGGCGCTCCTCTGGGTCCGCCACACCCAGCATCTCCAGCACGGCGTCGTCGAGGTCCTGGCGGTCCTCTAGCTCGAACTCGTCGGGCAGGTTACGGGTGGCGCGTTTGGCCATGCGCTCGGCGGCGGCCACGGCCCGCGCCGCCACTTCCGGCGGCGCTGCTAGGCGCACGTCGGGCACCAGCATCATTTTCACGTCCACCACTTCGGTCTTGAGGTTGCCTTCTACACCCGCCGCCCGCCCAAACTGGTGCTTGGACAAGGCTACTATGGTGCTGTTGAGCACCGCCCACAGCAAGCGGGGCTGACCATTACTGGCCCAAACTTCAAACAAGTTGTGGTTGCACGGTAGCCTGCCCTCGTTCCATGGCGCGATGTGCCGGTACTGCTGGGCCATAGGCCAGAACATCTGGGCTCGCTCCGCCTTCGGGCGCAGCCCCAGGTCGTACCAGGGCCGTGTCCGGGCGCGGCTGGACACCGTGCTGCCGGTGTGCCAGTCCTGACGCTCAGCGTGAGCGACGTAGTCCGCCAGGCGGGTGCGGCGCAGGGCAGCCCGCGAGACAGGCGCGTTGATCACCCGGTGCTTGCAGTCCGTGGCGCGCACCACTACGGACCTCGCCTCCATCAGTGTATGGAACTCCGGCTCCAGGAAGCGCGCCTCCACCAGGTGCAGCGCCCCTGCGCCATCGCGGATGATGCGGAGCTGTTCGGTTTCGCGCGGGTCTATGCCCCACTTGGCCCGGAAGGCCGATATGTCCGGGAACCGGCGCAGCTCGTCGTCGGTCACGTCCCGCACGCAGAAGAACCTGTCCACGCCGGTCTTGAAGCCGAAGCGTACCTCGGCCAAGTCGTACAAGGGGACCAGGCGTTCCCCTGCTCGGTCCCGCAGCTCAAACCAGACGTCGGGGGCACGTACATACTGACCCCACTTGCCGGCTACGTATTGACCGGCGCTCTCCTTGTCCTCTGGCCCCAGACGGGCGCGGCAGCCCGCCTCCCAAAGCTCAGCCTGTGTCAACACGCGCACGCGCCAGTAGTCGGCAGTCAGGCTGTGCTTTGTCTCCTCAATCAGGTCTCGGACGGCGTCCATGTCGGCCTGGCGGGCGGCCTCATTTTCTTCGCTCACCGGTGCGTGCAGGGCCTGGCTATATACATCGCCCAGGGGTTTACGAAGCTGGATGAAGCGCACCGTGTTGGCCATGCGGCGGTCTTCGTCAGGCTCCCGCTGTAGGATGGTGACCGCCGTGGTGACCCGGGCATCCTCAAACCACTTCTCCACCTGGGACTCCAGGACGGCAACGATGCGGAAGTTCTTCAGGAAGAGCTCCTGGAGGCGGAAGCCATAGTCGGTGTCCAGCCAGCCGATGCTGGTGACAAAGCCCAGATAGCCCCCAGGTTGGAGCAGAGAGGCGGCGTGGGCGAAGAAGTGGGCGTAGATATCGGAGCGGCCGGAGAGAGGTGTCTGGTCAGGCCAGTCGTGGCGGAAGAGCCTGGGTAGCTCCACTTTGTGGCGCTCAGACAGTCGCTCCTGCCGGATGTAGGGCGGGTTGCCCACCACCGCGTTCAGGCCCCGCAGAGCTACGTCGTGCGTCGTCCCGTCAGCACCAGGGAAACGATAGAGGGGCGCGCCTGCTTCCACACTGAAGAAGTCCGCCCGACTTACCTGAGGATAGTTAGGCTCATCGCTGAGGTGGCGGATGGCCAGGTTGATGGTAGCCAGTTGGGCGGGGAACGTATTGACATCCACTCCGTACAGGTCCTGGATGATTTGTTGATGGGTGGGCGTCCCGACCTGTCGGGACTGGGCCAGAGTGCGCTTGCGGGCGTAGGCCCGCACCAGGAAAGTGCCGCCGCCACACGCGGGGTCGAGCACCCGGGCCTGGGCGTCTCGGATGCAGAAGGCATTGATGAGGTCCACCACGTTGGGCGAGGTGTAGTATTGACCGAAGCGCCGGCTTTCTCCGGGGCCGATGAGCTGCTCGTAGAGCTGGCCGATGACCTCATAGTCCAGGCGAGAGAAATCGAAATCCTCAATGCTGTCAATGACGGCCAGCCATGCCCGGTGCGCCTCGGGGTGAAGCAGAGGCAAGCTGCTGCCGAAGTCGGACTCGGGGAAGATGGTCTGATAGTCGTGGGAGTAGCCAACGGCTTCCTGGAAGCGGGCCTTCAGGATTTCCGCTAGATCGCCCGGGGTCGCCGGGCGTGTGCCGCCCAGGGGCGCCAGGACGCGGAAGCGGCGGCGAAGGACCTGATAGAAGACCAGGCGGGTGACCAGGACGTAGCAGCTCAACCGTGCTGCTCTCTCCAGATTGCTCCGCAGGACTTCGTCAGCCTCAGAAAGCTCCCAGCCCTGGTCCACCATCCACTGGCTGAGGTCAGCTTTGAACTCCTTGTCAGCTCGGTAGCGCCTCGCCATCTCGTTCTCGGTCAGAGAGACAGGCTCCACCAGGGCATCCTCCAGGCGAAGGATGAAGCGGCGGTCCAGGGGCAGGTTGAGCAAGGGACGGAGGTTCGCTTCGAGACGGGCGAAGCCCTCCAGAAACTTCTCCCAGAAATCCTTTATGGCGCTCTCCACTTCGGGACGGCGCACATCGTCGCTGGTGGCTACTTCAGCCACAGTGGTGGGGCCTTCTATCCGGCGGTCCATGAAGGGAACGCCTTCCTGGTGTGTCTGGAAGAGCGCGAACTGACGGACGTTCCAGGTGAAATAGTAATCCGTGCCCCGCCGGGAGGCCTTCTGAAAGGCGTCCTCCACCAGTGCCTGGTCCAGAGGGCTTCTCCCCTGGAGAGAGTCGGGCATCTTGACTTCGCCGGTCAAGGCGACGCGAGGTATGCCGCGCCGGTACAGTACAAAATCATGCCGCGTCCGATCTCCGGAGCCGCGTTCCTCGACCCGGGCCGGCCCATAAAGCAGGTCTGAGCGCCGGTCGAGTATGGCGTTGACCCAGCCGACCACAGCGGCGACGAAGGTGCGTTCGTCTACAGGCACACGCCTATACTAGCGGAGCGCTGCCTACACGTCCATTCGCCGACGCGTCGCTAGTGGAACAAACAGCCAAATTGCGCAGCGCGAGTTACCCGCCCGGCCCTGCCAAACTACAACGCCGCGCACAGAATCCTTGCAGGTCCGCCTGTGGGGCGGCCAGGTCCATGGCCACAAGATCATCCCCAGCGTCCAGCCGGACGGCACGCACGCCGCTTGCTGGAAATGACATGTGGGTAGTGAAACGAGTAGCCGTTCGCCGGTCATCCGATATAATATGGGCATCTCGAACACCTTGGAGTCAGCGCGTACCTCGGAACCGGCTCATCTCGGCTGTCCGGGATGGTATTCAGGAGAGGAGGCACCCCATGACGCGCGTCAAACTGCTAGTGGCCGTCCTTGTCACCCTGCTGGTTGCCTGCAACCCCGCCAAACCCACAACCCCAGCCACACAAGGCCCCCCTGCACAGCCGTCTGAGCCTCCCAGTCCTCAAGTGATCACGGCCCAGGCCCAGGTCACCGCTGCGCAAGGAGGGTCTGTCACCTCCTCTCAGCGTGACCTCTCGCTGGCCATCCCCGCGGGCGCTCTGGCCCAAGACACCAGCATTGAGATCACTCATTACGTGTTCCCTTCCTCTGAGGCCGGTCCCGGGGCCGGGGAGGTCAGGCTCGAGCCGTCAGGCCTGAGTTTCCAGAAGCCGGCCAGTCTCAGCATCGTAGTTCCCCAGGGAATAGTCCGCAGGGAAGAGCTGGCGGTCTACGCCGTGAGCGCCGCCAACACGCCGGTCAGAGTAGGAGGCGAGACCAGCTACTTCCAGAAGGTGACCGATTTCTCCTACGACGCGCAGAGCAGGACCCTTCAAGTGCCTGTGCAGCACTTCTCCGTCATCAACTGGTTCCGAGAAAAGGATGTCTACATAGTCTTCGATATCTCCGGCGAATACCTCAAGAAGGGCGACCTCATCTATACCCTCACTGGGAGAGTCTTGGGGGACTCCGGTGCTTCCTGGGTCCCCGGCCATGCGGGCCTCTACCTGGGCGCGAAGGACCCCCTTTCCAAAGGCAACGATGGCAGCACCATAATCGAGTCTACCCCTAAATCTCTCGAGTTGGGGCAGCCCGAGGATGGGGTCCAGTTCAGCGACCTGGCCGGCTTCCGCAAACTGATGGGCCAGCACATCTATATGGGTGCCCGCCGGCCCTTTTTCAATGTCACCGACGAGCAGCGGGACAAGATTGCAGCCTGGGCGGTCGGCAAGCGGGGGACTCCCTATCTCACCCTTGGAGGCCCCTTTGGTTCAGCCGGCGTGGGAAGTGCCGGCATTAGCTGCGTGGGTCTCACTGAGGGAGCCTACGAGGCCGGCGCGGGTCGAAAGATTGTCCCCACCATCCTGCGGCCCCTGCTCATGCCCATCACCCAGTATTCCTACACGTCTCCTGTGAATGTCGTAGAGGTCAGCCCTGGCAAGCTGTTCGATATGAAAGTGAGGGGGGTGGTTAAGGCTCCGGGAATGGCGGGGGACTATTGGGACGATGCCAAGTTTTACTCCCTGAGTATGGCGGCAGACCCTGGACACCCCAGCGCCGAGGACGTTGGCAAGGCGATTTCGGCCGGCCGCGCCAAATTCCTGCCCCAACTCGACGGCTATTTCTCCTTTGCCCCCACCGCCAAGGACGCGGGAGGTGCCTACAAGTTCGTGTTCACCGTGGACGCGTCCAAGTCGGGTCTGGAGAAGGTCTCCCTTCCGCTTTACGTGTACGTCCGGGAGGCGCCACCAACGGCCGCGCCACCCGCCGCCAAGCTGCCCGGTCGCATCTACCTGGGCGCCACGCCCTACCAGAAAGAAGACAGGATGAACCACGGTCTCTATGTAATCACCCCCAACGCTGACCAAAAGTCGCGGCTCATCAGCCCCAGGGCCATAGACGGTGTGGCCATCTCCCCCGATGGCACCAAGCTGGCGGCGGGCATGCTTCAAGAGACCGGGCAAGGCCCTGGGGACCCTCAACTGGCCATCTTCGATGCCAAGGACCCGGCCTATAAACCGCTGCGGTCCGTGTTTACCACCCGCCCTGGCACCAACTCCGGCCCGGAGCAGTTGGCCCGGCCCTCATGGGCAGGCGATAGCACCATGCTGGCTCTGGAGAGAGTGGGCGATATTCATCTGTACCAGTATGCCGAAGACAAGTCTCAAGACAAGGTAACCTTCTGGGCCGTCTGGGAAGGCTCCTCTCCCACCTGGTCACCGCTACCCAAGGACAACCGCCTGGTGGTAGTCGGGAAGTCCGGCGACGGCCTGTACCTGTTGGACGATGCCACCAAGGGCGCCTACCAGTTCAACCCCAAGTATGAGATCTGGGCAAAGGAGGCATCTCAAGGGTTCCGGGACCTCCGGCAGGGAGCAGTCAAGAAGATTGAGGGCTCTCCCAGCGGCGCCAGCCGTCCCAAGTGGTCGCGGGACGGCAAGAGCATCGTGTTTACCCTGAAAGGCGTTGTCCAGGTGATGCCCGTCAGCGGAGGCGATCCCAAGGCCCTGACCCCGGCGGACTGGAAGGCATCAGCCCCAGTGTATTCCCCGGACGGGGCCTATATCGCCTTTGCCCGCCTGGAGGCGGAGCCTAGCGGCGGCATCTGGGCAATGAAGGCCGACGGTACCGAGCCTCGCCAGGTGGTGAAGACCGACCTGTCCCATATCTTCAACATTGACCTGGCCTGGGGGCCCTAGCTTCACCGGCACCTCTTGTCGTTGCCAGTTCCACAGGTCCCGACCTGTCGGGCCCCAATGTAAAGCAATGAACCGCGTTGCCAAAGGGTTCGTTGGAAAGTCCATATCTATGGCCCCGGAGAATGAGGACGCGTCGGTGCCCGTAGGTGCCCCGACGAGTCGGGATGCCCGCCCCGGTGGGGTGGTGGGGATCCCGACGAGTCGGGACTCCCCTATGGCATGCGATAAGGCGAGCGGGGTTTCCGTAGCAGGCGTTCAGTGGCACGGTTCATTGAAAGGCCCCGCAGGGCCGAAGTAATCCGTGTCTCTGCGCATAACCAGGGGGTCCCGACATGTCGGGACTTCGCTGCGCTCGCAACTGTGCATGGCTGCTGATGCGGCCACCACGCCGCATGAAAAACGGGGGCTTTTTCATAGGAACGACAGTGTGTGTGGGCATGACCAGGGACTACGGATTGCTTCGCCCCGATGCGTCGGGGCTCGCAACGACATCGTGGGGGTGCGGGCGTTTCAGGTGGCCCACGCCGGCTGACCTGACATACAGCCTTCTGCCTAATCTGTAGCCCTCAAGCTGGCCGGTCCCCACAAGCTGAGATATCCACTCCCTCGAGACACGTAGCTTCCTGGCTGCCTCAGCGGCGGACACGTAGCCGGCTGGCAGCACCCCCGCTGCCCTCCGCGCGGCATCCATGCAGTTGCCATACGCCACGCAGAGGTCGCGGCTGTAGCCCATGTGTTCCAGGTCGCGGCTGGTAGCGGCGGGGTGTTCGGCGAGGTACGCCGCCAGGCGTTGCCTGCGCTGCTCCCTGGAAACCCTTGTGCCGCGAGGTCTCTCCGGTAGAGCCAGGTCACGCCGGGCAGCGTTTATCCGGCCACTGTACCCAATGAGCAGGTCCCATCCCAACCCCGCGTGCTCCAGGTCCCGTCGCTTGCTGTCAGGGTGGGCGGCGAGGTGCTCCCGGACCCGCTGCCTGCTCCGCTCCACCTTGGCCGGCTCCCTTTGCGGAGACGTCCAGTTGTCATTGTGGCGTTGCCTGACGATCTCGCCGATCAGCCGGGGGTCCCACCTACCGGGGTCTCGCCTGGAGAGGGCCTGGAGCTTGGCGGCGATTCCGCCCACGGGTCTCTGTAGCCGGGCGCCCAGTTCGGAGAGAGGCGCGCCTGAGCAAACCGCGGCTTGCAGCTCCTGGAGCTCCTGCGGGCTATACGTATGCGTTTGTCTCATCGGAGTTTCCGTCCTGTCGTGGTACTGACCAGTATGCCACAAGCCTGTTTGGTTTAGCAAAGGTCACAATGTTACTGCAATCCGTATATATCTAGTGGGCTGTGGTGGTGGGCGCTTCCTGGGCTGCCGCCGTGCGAGTCGCGGTGGCCTGCTGGGCAGCCGAGGAGCAGGCTGCCAGCAACAGGGCCAGCACACCTAGCAAGTACAGAGTGCGGTGCATCGGGTTCCTCCTTCTAACACTGGGTTAAGCAAGATGGCCTAATGAGACGTAGTGCTAAGTTCGTCATCTGGCCCTGTCCAGCACTGGTCGTTTTGGCGTGGGCCCGGAGCGCTGTTCGCAATGCGCGCGTCTCTCAATGGAGTGTGCCTCCGTCATCTACCACGATAGTCTGGCCCGTGATGAAGTCGCTATCGTCGGAGGCCAGGAAAAGGACAGTGCCTACCACGTCCTCCGGCTGCTGGAGCCGCTTCAGGCACTTATCCTGCGCCGTCCGCTCGGCGGCGGCCTGGGAGCCCACCAGATGCCAGTTGGCCTCGGTCATGGTGAGGCCGGGGGCCACTGCGTTCACGGTGATCCCGTAAGCGCCCATCTCCCTGGCCAAGGCCCGTGTCAGGCCGATAACCGCCGCCTTGGAGGTGACATAGTGGACAATGGAGCTCCGGCCGCTGAATGCCAGACCAGAGGAGATGTTTACTATCTTGCCCAGGCGCTAGCCGAGTCCTGCGGGACCACGTAGGCTCGCATTGTAGAGTAGGAGGTGCCCGGGTAGCCCCAGGCACTACATTTCACATGCTTGGCTAGAAGGGCGGATCGCCTTCCGCCTCCGTCTGGCCCTGGCCCTTGGGCCTGCCTAGAAACTCGATGTTGCTGGCGTGAATGTCCAGGCTGGCCCCAGGCTTCCCGTCTTTGGTGGTGTAGGTGCGAAGGGCCAGGCGTCCCTCGACGTAGATTTGCATGCCCTTGGTGACGTACTGGTTCACAGTCTCCGCCAACCTCTCCCATGCCGAGATGTTGAACCACGTGGTTTCCTCTTTTCTCTCCCCGGTGCTGTCCGTGTATCGGTGGCTGGTGGCTACGGAGAAGGAACAAACCGCCTTGCCACTCGGTGTGTACCTGAGTTCCGGTGCTTGGCCAACGTTTCCGATGATCATTACCTTGTTCACCCGAATACCCTCCTACTCTCGTTTGACTGTCCGACTCGTGACCGGCATTGGCATGAACCTCAACGGCGCCTTTGCTCAGCAAAGTGGGCGAAGGTCCGGCTTGGTGCACCGCGCTTTGAGGTGAACCTCGATATTGGGACAATCGCGGGGCCAAGATAGGATAGACTCCCGCTGTATCCTGGGGTCTTTCGCCTCTGGCAATGATACCACTGGCTCGTTAGTTGTCCACCCTCCTTCTCGATTGTGGCAGAGTTAGCCCCCCTGCCACTCCCTTCACATTGAGCGTGATGCCGTCCAGGATGAGATAGCAGTCCTGGTCGCTGAGGGACTGGATGGGGCTACACTTGTTGGTCAAGTGGCGGGCCGCCAGGGCGTCCAATCCGCCCGTGCCACCGAGCCTTTCCCAAACCGCAAACCCGTGGCAGGACGATTCTCCCGTTTGTTCTACACCCCACCGCGTGGAGAGCTTGTGAGGCAGGCCAATCCACCGTTGCGTTCCACCTCGGGACACCCCACCGCTGTAGCGGTTTCGCGAGGCCGCCTTGCCCGGTGCTCGATTGATGGCGGACCTGGCGCGTCAGGTGCAGACCATAGCGGTCGCCGAGCCCCTACACGCGAAGCGGGTAGGAAATGGTCGGGGTGGGCAGCCTCGGACTGCCGACCTCCCCGACTCGTCGGGGCGCGCTTGCCGCTGCGCTACACGCCGACCGTGTGGCATATTACCAGCCTGGGGCATTGACGTTGATGTCGCGGTTCAGGCCAGCAGCAACGGGGACTGCCCGTTAACCTCATAGCTCCACCCGGCGGTACTCCCACGACGAATCAGGTGGCCCTCTGTGGAGGAGAGATGGCGAGGCGCACCGTCATTTCAGGGAACAGTTACCACAATACCCGGGTTCCCAGGGCCCTCCTGCTGCGGTATTCGTGATCACAACAGGGTGTGCTAGACACAATCAGTCGCTATTCTTGGCACAAAAGTCATTGTCTTTGCCCTTGTTAGAGAGTAAACTGAGTCTTTAATTCTCAGACTTGCTGCCGGTGACGTGTGGGAAGCCTCCGGTGAACGGTGATGAATAGCTTGGCTCTAGGGCGGTTTGTCATTGATGCCTCCCATTCCATTATCGAGTGGGAGCTTGGTGCTGCCGCGCTACTCGCTGTTCCTACGGAGCAGGCCCTGGGCCGGCCATGCTACGAGGTAGTGCAGGGTTACAACGAGTTTGGCCGCCGGATCTGTGGGCCGACCTGCCGAGGGTTGAGGGCGCTGGCCACCGGCCGCTTGCTCGGGCATTCCTACGTGGCCATTCATCGCCCAGTGGGGCCGCACCTGAGGCTGCGATGTGACCTGGTGACGCTTCCCGCCGGCGGAGGGGCCGTGGCCCTGCTAGGACAAGCATCCGGCTCCAGCGCGAGCATCGGACGGGACCTGGACATCACCAGCCTTCTCTCCGGTGTTCTTGCTTCCGCTCCCTCCCCCGAGAACCTGTCGCACGTGCCGGAAGTGCTGCGAGAGGCCGCTGGAGCCGAGGCAGGTGAGATGTTTCTGGCGGAGCCTCGGGGACAGGGCATGGTCCTGACCTACCACCAGGGAGTATTCCGGCACGCCTTTTCTCAGATCACGCATTTTGAGCCGGGCGAGGGGTTCCCGGGGTTGGCCCTGACCCAAGGGCGACCGGTCTTCAGCGACCATTTGCCCGATGACCCTCGTTTCCTGCGTACTCGGGTCAAAGAGGCCGGCTTCCAGCAGTATGTCTGCGTGCCGCTTCGTGGCTCGTCCGGTGTGATCGGCTCTATTGGCCTGGCCTTCCGCCGTCCCAACTCCGACCTGTCCCCAACCCTTCGCCTTCTCTCATGGGCCAGCAGCCCTGTATCCTTGGCGCTGGAGGCAGGATTGCTGCGGATGCAAGGGTCGCTGCTCATCGGCGCCCAGCAAGCCTCCGATGACCGAGAGGAAAACGCGCAAAGCATCCTGGGGAGGCTTGTGGCCACATTGTTGCCTCTGAGTGGCGCCCAGGGGGCGGCCATCATCCTGCTGCCGCAGGGCCGGATGGCCACGCTCCAGCGAGTTGCCGCGGGCATCAGCCCCAAAGGGGCCTGTGAGGCTCTGTCCGATGTGCCCAGCACCTGTCCCGCTTTGCTCAAGGGGTGCGGCACTGTGCTCTCGGGGCCGCGGGCGGATTGGCCTGGACCCTGCCAGGGCAACCCGCGCTCTTGGAGCGTGTGCTACTGCATTCCGGTCTTCGACAAAAGCCGCGCGGTTGGCCTCTGCCAGTTCTACTATCACATCATCGGCACATCGGTCCCCACGAGGTCCCTGCCATGGCTCCAGGCCGCAATCGAGGCGGTAGGGCACTCCATACAAGTGGCCCACGACGTGTACGAAGACAACCAGCGTGCCCAGACCTATGGAGCACTCATGCCCGCCGGACCGGGAGGGTCCAGCGCCGCACTGGAGCCTCTCTTGCCCAGAGAGCGCGATGCCCTCTCGCCGCTCCGGGAGCCGGCAGACACCGAGCCCTTTCTCGTGGTCCGCTGCCTGGGCACCTTCGAGTTGCGCAAGCAGGGCCGCCTGGTCACTCCGGCCATGATAGCCCGCAAGAAGGCACTGACCTTGCTCAAGGTCCTTCTGGCCAAGGAGGGGCGGCCACTGTCCAGGGAGACTCTGATTGACCTACTCTGGCCGGAGGGTGACCCGGAGACCAAAACGGGCCAGCTACACGTGCTGGTACATGAGCTGCGGCGCCTGCTGGAACCACCCGAGGCCAACAGGCGCTGGCAGTTCATCGTGGGCGAGGTGGACCGCTACTTCTTCAGCTACAAGTCTCCGTGCGTTGTGGATGTGCGGGACTTTAAGCTGCTTACCGAGGTGGGACGAAAGGCTGAAGCACAGGGAGAACGCGATGAGGCCATTGGGGCTTATGAGGCTGCCATAGAGGTATACCGGGGCGACCTCATGGAGGACGAACCCTTCGCTGAGTGGTGCCTGGAAGAACGGGAGCAGTACCGTGAGACATGCATCGTCGTGCTGAGGCGGCTCTCCTCGCTCCATTGCACCCGCGGAGATTGGGGGCGTGGCGCTGAGCTGTTGCGCCGGGCGCTGAGGATGGACCCGGTGCGGGAGGAGCTCCATCGTGCCTTGATGCACGCCCTGTGGACTGATGGCCGCCGCGACGAGGCGTTACGCCAGTACCAGGCCTGCAAGGAATGGCTGGGGCGCGAGCTGGGCGTCGCCCCCTTGCCAGAGACCGAGAAGCTGGCCGAGCGGATCCGCTCCTTGCCCGCCCCCTGAGCCGGCGCGATAGCCTCCTGCAAGTCCAGGCCCCTTGCTGTCCCGGCGAGGGGCCTTTGCTTTTCAACCCGACGACGATAGACGCTTTTTTCGGTGCTCTGAAAGTGATTTGGAAGAGATCACTGTGAAAATGCTTACAGTCCAGTGGAAAAGATAGCACGGTCGGGCAAGAGGGCACCCAACACTAACGGGGCGTCGGTCTCTTTTGTGATTGCACTGTGGCTGGAGCACACGGGCACGTTGGACCCGCCGCAGTGGCGTTGGCGGGTCACTCAGGCTGGCACAGGAGAGTACAGCTACTTCACGAGCGTAGCTGATCTTCTGTCCTATATCAGCACCAAGGCTGGCGTCTCGCCGCCGAGTTAAAACAATGTTGAGGGTCACTAGTCAAATTACGCTTCGATAGAGTGAACAAATGCACAAACAAACGCTTTCTCTCACTTTGTGGGCCGGTGTGGCCTCTGTCCTCGCCTTGGCAGGCGTGGTGCTGGTCTACATGGGCGCCGCCGCTACGGCGGCACCTCCGCAGCAGTCGCTTGATCAGGGAGGGCAGATATTCCAGCAGAAGTGCTCTGGGTGCCACACCTTTGGCCGAGGTGCAACCGTGGGGCCGGACCTGAAAGGCGTGTCCGCCCGCCGGGATGCTGACTGGCTGCGGAACTGGATCTCGGCACCGGACCGCATGCTGGCCCAAAAGGACCCTATCGCCACAGAGCTACTCAAGCGGTTCAACGGTGTGCCCATGCCCAACATGTTCCTGTCGGCGGCCGAGGTGGACGCCTTGCTGAGCTACCTGGCGACCGACGGCGCGGGGTCTGGGGCCGGGGCTGGTCCAGCTCCAGCGGCGCTGCCCGCAGGTGATACGGCCAGGGGCAAGGAGCTGTTTACCGGCGCGGCCCGTTTCCAGAATGGCGGCCCCCCCTGTATGGCCTGCCACAGCATCGCGGGCATTGGGGCGCTGGGTGGAGGAGCCCTGGGCCCGGACCTCACAACCTCCCACCAGAAGTTCGGCGAGGCGGGCATGGACTCGATCCTACAAAGCTTTCCCTTCCCCACCATGAACCCTGTCTGGAAGGACCACCCGGTAACACCCGACGAGCGAGCACAGCTCCTGGCTTTCCTGAAGAGCGCCGGCGTAGCCCAGCGCCCTTCAGGGTCAGCCCTGCAACTGGCTGCGCTGGCCCTGGTGGGCGCAGCGGTACTAGTCGTTTTGGCGCAGCTTTTCTGGCGGAGGCGCCTGGCTGCTGTGCGTCGCCCGATGGTCCAGGCCAGTGGGCGTTCGCTATCTGCAAACAGTAATAGAGGTTAGAGGAAATGGGCTGGATACAAGACCTGGTCAACCCCAAGGCCCGGCGCTGGGAAGAGTTCTACCGCAACCGCTGGCAGTTCGACAACGTCGTCCGCAGCACCCACGGGGTCAACTGCACGGGAGGCTGCTCCTGGGCCGTTTACGTCAAAGATGGCATCATCACCTGGGAGATGCAGCAGACCGATTACCCCCTGCTCCAGCCCGGCCTCCCACCCTACGAGCCTCGCGGCTGCCAGCGAGGTATCTCAGCTTCGTGGTACGTGTATAGCCCGATCAGGGTAAAGTACCCCTATGCCCGTGGGGTGCTGCTCGACTTCTGGCGCGCCGCCAGGGCCAGGTATGCTGACCCGATAGAGGCCTGGGCTTCCATCGTAGAGGATGCCGACAAGCGCGCCCGCTTCCAGCGTGCCCGGGGCAAGGGTGGCTTCCGGCGCACCCAGTGGGACGAGGTGCTGGAGCTCATTGCTGCCTCCTGCCTGTACACGGCGAAGAAGTGGGGGCCGGACCGCGTCTTCGGCTTCTCCCCAATCCCGGCCATGTCCTACCTTTCGTACGCCGCAGGCTCCCGGTTCCTTCAGCTATTCGGCGGCGTCAACATGAGTTTCTACGACTGGTATGCCGACCTGCCCAACGCCTTCCCCGAGATCTGGGGCGACCAGACGGACGTGTGCGAGAGCGCCGACTGGTACAACTCCAAGTACATCGTGTCCATGGGCTCCAACCTCAACATGACCCGCACTCCCGACGTGCATTTCGTCGCCGAGGCCAGGCACGAGGGGGCCAAGTTCGTGGTCATCTCCCCCGACTTCAGCCAGGTCGCCAAGTACTCGGACTGGTGGGTCCCCATCCAGGCTGGCCAGGACACCGCCCTCTGGATGGCAGTCAACCACGTTATCCTCAAGGAGTTCTACGCCGACCGCCAGGTGCCCTACTTCGTGGACTACCTGAAAAAGTACACCGACTGCTCCTTCCTCATCGGGCTGGAGAAGGATGGCGAGGCTTACCGCCCGGGTAGGTATCTGAGGGCCAACCGGCTCGCCCCCTACCAGCAGGTCGAAAACGGCGACTGGAAGCTGCTGGTCTACGACCAGCAGACTGGCCAGCCCCGCATGCCCAAGGGTGCAGTGGGCTTCCGCTGGGGCCAGGAACAGGGCAAATGGAACCTCAAGATGGAGGACGGGCTGGACAGCAGCCCCATAGACCCTGCCCTGAGCTTCCTGGGACAGCAGGATATCGTGGTGCAGGTCTCGTTCTACGATTTCGCCACCCGCAAGACCTTCCTGCGAGGCGTGCCGGCCAAGATTGTGGCCACACTCAATGGCCCGGTGACCGTGGCCACCGCCTTCGACCTGCTTGTGGCCCAGTTTGGCGTCAGCCGTGGCCTACCTGGGGACTACCCCAAAAGCTACGATGAAGACGTCCCCTACACCCCCGCCTGGCAGGAGTCGCATACCGGCATCGGCCGGGAGACTGTGATACGCCTGGCTCGGGAGTTCGCCAGCAATGCGGAGGCCACCCAGGGCCGCTCCATGATCATCATCGGGGCTAGCATCAACCACTGGTACAACAACAACCTTTCCTACCGGGCGCCCATCACGGCGCTAATCCTGTGTGGGTGCTGCGGGCGCAATGGGGGCGGCATGAACCACTACGTGGGCCAGGAGAAACTTACCCTGGTAGCTCCTTGGACGAGCCTGGCCTTCGCCTTGGACTGGGTCAAGCCGCCGCGACGCCAGCAGAGCCCCACCTGGCACTACGTCAACAGTGACCAGTGGCGCTACGAGGGGGATTTCTCCGACTACGCCCATGTGCCCGATAAGGCGCGCTGGGCCAAAGGCCATGCTATGGACCTGGAGGCTATGGCCGTCCGCATGGGCTGGATGCCTTACTATCCTCAGTTCAACCGCAATCCGCTGGAGCTAGTGGGCCAGGCCACGTCGGCGGGATCCAGGACCAACCAGGAGATCGTCCAGTGGATGGTGGACCAGGTCAAGCAGGAACAGGTCCGCTTCGCCGTGGATGATCCGGACGCGCCTGAGAACTGGCCCCGCATCTGGATTATCTGGCGGGGCAATGCCATCCAGTCCAGCGCCAAGGGCCACGAGTTCTTCCTCCGCCACTACCTGGGCACCCATGACAACGCAGTCGCCGAGGAGCAGGCCAAGGGGAAGGTGAAGACCGTCACCTTCCGGGAGCCTGTGCCCAGGGGCAAGATGGACCTGGTGGTGGACATCAACTTCCGTATGGACAGCTCGGCCCTCTACTCCGACATCGTGCTGCCCACCGCCTTCTGGTACGAGAAGAACGACCTGAACACCACCGACCTACACTCCTTTGTCCATCCGCTCTCCGCCGCAGTACCGCCGGTGTGGGAGTCAAAGACCGACTGGGAGATCTTCAAGGCCCTGGCTCGGAAGGTGAGCGAGCTGGCGCCGGACGTATTCCCTCAGCCAGTCCGGGATGTGGTGGCCACGCCCCTGATGCATGACACCCCTGACGAGCTGGCGCAAACGGATGTGCGCGACTGGCGGGCGGGCGAGGTTGAGCCTGTGCCGGGCAAGACCATGCCCCGGTTTAGCGTGGTGGAGCGGGACTACGTCAACCTCTACAACCGCTTCATCTCCCTGGGGCGACAGGTCAGGGAAGAGGGGATCAGTGGCAATGGCGTCCAGATACCCGTCGCTCCACTTTATGACGAGCTGATGGCTAACCCCGTGGGCGGCTCGCCTGACCCGCGGCACATGCGCTGCGTGGAGTGGGGTGGCCAGAAATACCCCAGCCTGGAGGACTCCCTGGACGCTGCCAACGTGCTGCTCCACCTGGCGCCCGAGACCAACGGGGAAGTTGCCTACACGGCGTTCAAGCATGAGGAGGAGCGGGTAGGCCTGCCCCTGGCCGACTTGGCGGAGAATGTCCGGGGCGTACGCATGAACTTTGGCGACCTGACCCGCCAGGTCCGGCGCACGCTCATCAGCCCCTGCTGGTCGGGGATGGTCAACGATGGCCGGGCCTACGCCGCCTGGTGCCTGAACGTGGAGCGGCTGGTGCCCTGGCGCACACTTTCCGGGCGGCAGCACCTGTACATTGACCATCCTTACTACATTGACTTCGGCGAGCATCTCCCTACGTTCAAGCCCAAGCTGGACTACCGCAAGACAAACGACATCGGACGCAGCTCCGTGGACGAGCAATGTCTGGTACTCAACTACATCACGCCGCATGGTAAGTGGAACATCCACTCCACCTTTAAGGACAACCACCGCATGCTCACCCTCTCCCGAGGAATGGACCCCGTGTGGATCAACGACAAGGACGCGGAGAAGATCGGCCTGAAGGACAACGACTGGGTGGAGATGTATAACGACAATGGGGTGGTGGTGACGCGCGTTGCCGTCAGCGCCCGCGTCCAACGAGGGACATGCCTCTACTATCATGCCGTGGAGCGCACTGTGTATATCCCCAAGTCCCAGGTGCGCGGCCAGCGGCGCGCTGGCGGCCACAACAGCCTGACCCGCACCAGGATCAACCCGGTGGAGCTGGCCGGAGGCTACGCCCAGTTCACCTACGGCTTCAACTACTGGGGGCCCATCGGCATCTTCACTCGCGACACCTACTGCGTAGTCCGCAAGCTGGAGAAGCTGGAATGGTGACACGTCTCGCCCAAACATGCGTAAAGGGGAGCAGCTAATATGAACGTTAGGGCGCAGGTTTCAATGGTGTTCCACCTGGACAAGTGTATCGGCTGCCACACTTGTAGCATCGCCTGCAAGAACATCTGGACAGACCGCAAGGGCACCGAGTACATGTGGTGGAACAATGTGGAGACCAAGCCTGGCACTGGCTACCCCACTCTCTGGGAGGACCAGGAGAAGTACAAAGGCGGCTGGGAGAAGGCAAATGGCAAGCTCCGTCTCAAGCTGCATGGGCGGCTGGGCGGCCTGTCCAACATCTTCTTCAACCCCTATTTGCCCACCATAGACGACTACTACGAGCCCTGGACCTATGACTACGAGAGCCTGTTCAGCGCTCCGGAGGGTGATGACCAGCCTACGGCCCGGGCTATCTCCATGATTACCGGCAAGCCCATGGACACCATTGAGGCCGGGCCCAACTGGGACGACGATCTGGGCGGCTCTCCGGTGTATGCCCGGAACGATGCGAACCTGAAGGACCTGTCACCGGAGGAGAAGCAGCTCCTGAACGAGCTGGAGCGGGTGGTCTTCTTCTACGTGCCACGCATCTGCAACCACTGCCTGAACCCTGGGTGCGCGGCCGCCTGCCCGGCGGGAGCAATCTACAAGCGGGGCGAGGATGGCATCGTCCTGCTCAGTCAGGAGAAGTGCCGGGCCTGGCGCATGTGTATCTCGGGGTGCCCCTACAAGAAGACGTATTTCAACTGGGCCACAGGCAAGTCCGAGAAGTGCATCCTCTGCTATCCACGCCTGGAGAGCGGCCAGCCGCCCGCCTGCTTCCATGCCTGCGTGGGCCGCATCCGCTACGTGGGTGTCCTCCTTTACGATGGCGACCGCATTGCCGAGGTCCCCAAGTCCGACGACGCCAATCTCGTGGAGGCCCAGCGCTCCCTCATCCTGGACCCCTTCAACCCCGATGTCATCGCCGCCGCCAAGGCTGACGGGATGTCCGAGGCTATGCTCGATTCAGCCCAAAAGTCTCCGGTCTTCAGGTTCGTCAAGCAGTGGGGGCTGGCCCTGCCCCTCCACCCGGAGTTCCGCACCCTGCCTATGCTCTTCTATGTGCCACCCATGCTCCCAGTAATGGCCTCCACCGATGCCGGGCACTATGATGTGGCCGGCGCTGGAGACAAGGGGCAAGCTCCGCTTATCTTTTCCCTAGAGCGGGCGCGGGTGCCCTTGCGCTTCATGGCCAGCCTCTTCTCCGCCGGCAATGAAGCGGTGGTGGCCAGCGTCTATCGCAAACTTATGGCGGGGCGGCTATACATGCGCCACCAAAAGGTGGGGGACATACCCCTGGCCCAAGTCCAGCGGGCTATGACCGAGGCCAAGACTACACCCCAGGAATTGGAGGCCATCTTCCGGCTGACCTCGCTGCCCACCGCTGAAGAGCGGTTCGTGGTGCCGCCGCTAGCGCGAGAGGTGGCCATCGAGCAGACCATGGACGACACCCACACCCACAAGCGCCATGCTGGTTTTGGCTTCCGCCAGGACCCGGCACGGAGGTGGTAGCGATGACCGACAGCGACAGCACCCAGCGGCTCCTCCAACTCTTCGCCGATATCCTTGACTACCCCAGGTCTGGACCACCAGGCGGCCCAGTCCGGGAATGCGAATCTGTCGCTGCGCCTCTCAGCGCTGAAGCGACGGCCCTGCTTCGGGAGTTCCGTGCCTTCGCGGAAAGCGTGAACCTGGGACGGCTGGAGGAGGTTTACAGCAGCACCTTCGATCTGGACCCGTCCTGCTACCCGTATGTGGGATACCACCTGTTGGGGGAGAGCTACAAGCGTAGCGCGTTCCTCCAGGAGATCAGGAGCCACTATCGCGCCGAGGGGTTTGTCGAGGGGACGGAGTTGCCCGACCACATAGCTGTCATGCTCCGCTTTGCAGCAGTAACCCGGGATACCGATACCGCGAAGGAGATCGTCTCCCACGCCTTGTTGCCAGCCCTGGAGCGCATGACCGGCAGGGCGAAGTCCGCGGGCTTCGACGATGAAGCGACACCGACCGTGCCAGCGCAGGGCCGCCGCGGCGGTCCCTATCGCGGGGTGCTGGAGGCGCTGCGCCTATGCCTTCAAGCGCTGGCCGAACAGGATGGTCAGCGGCACACCAGTGAGGAAGTACCTCAAACGGCTGGACCGGCGGCCCTGGTTGATGGGCCTTCTATGAACACGACGGACACTAGGAGGCGGTGATGCTAGATACCACACTCTTTGTAGCGTTCCCGTATCTGGCCATTGGCGCGGCCATTCTTGGCGGCCTGTACCGCTATTTCAACGACCGCTTCTCCTATTCGAGCTTCTCCGCCCAGTTCCTGGAGAACCGCATCTTGTTCTGGGGATCGGTGCCGTGGCACTACGGAGTGCTGACCATTCTGGTCGCCCACCTGCTGGCGCTGCTGCTTCCGGCCCAGTGGGGCGCACTCATCGGCGCACCGGTACGCTTGTACGTGCTGGAGGTGACCGGCCTGGCTCTGGCCCTTGTGGCCATACTAGGCCTGGTGCTGCTCATTGTGCGCCGGGTCAGCAACAGTCGCATCTTCAGCGTGACTTCGACCATGGACTGGGTCTTGCTGGCCGCACTGCTGGTCCAGGTGGTACTGGGCTTCTCGGTGGCGCTATTCTACCGTTGGGGCTCCGACTGGTACCTGCACACGGCGGTGCCCTGGCTGGTATCGCTGGCCAAGCTCAGCCCGAACATCACCTACGTGGTGTCTCTGCCCTGGATCGTCAAGGTGCACATGCTGGGCGGCTTCCTTATCATCGCCCTGTTCCCGTTCACCAGGCTGGTCCATCTGGTGAGTTTCCCTATCACCTATCTGTGGCGGCCCTACTTGGTCGTGATCTGGAACCGGCGGGCGCGAAGCCGGGTCTAGAAGGAGAGAGGGCATGGCTGTCTTGAGCGAACACTTGGCGGGCTTCTGGAAGACGGGACACCGTGGTACGCTACTGACGTCGCTGCTGTACTTTGACTTCTGCTTCGCTATCTGGGTGCTGCACGGCGCTATGGCCCCCTTCATCAGCGAGGAGTTCAATCTCAGCTCCTCCGAAACCGGACTCTTGCTCTCTGTACCGGTTTTTGCAGGTGCCCTCTTTCGAGTGCCTCTGGGGTTCCTGGCCCAGTACATCGGGCGTAAGAACACAGCCCAGATCAATATGGCCTTGGTCGTTGCAGGGCTGCTGTTGAGCCTGCTGCTGACCGATTCCTACGCTGGAATGATGCTCCTGGGGATGTTCCTCGGCCTGGGGGGCGCCAGCTTCGGCGTGGCCCTGGCTCTGGGCTCGGGGTGGTATCCCCCCCAGCATAAGGGGTTGGCCATGGGCATCGCCGGTGCGGGGAACAGTGGAGCTGTCGTCGCCGTGCTCCTGGCGCCGCCCTTGGCAAAAGCCATTGGCTGGGAATATGTGTACGTGCTGGCAGCCATCCCCATGGTGCTGGGCATGGTGGTGATGCAGGTATTTGCCAAAGAGCCACCCGACCGGGAGGCGAATCACAACCTCAGGGACTACCTCAAAGTCCTGGTGGACCGAGACGTCTGGATCTTCAACCTGATGTACATGGTGACCTTCGGCGGCTACATCGGGTTGACCAGCTTCCTTCCCACGTTGTTCCACTCTCATTACAAGATCGCCAAGGAAGCGGTGGGCCAGTATTCTGCCGCCATCATAGTCATGGCGAGCGTCCTACGCATCCTGGGTGGCGGCATCGCGGACCGCGTTGGTGGCCTCCGCATGCTAGCCGTGGTCTCTGTCATTGTCATCGTAGCTACAGTCGCCGCAGCAACGCTGCCGTCTTCCCCCTGGGTAATGGTGGCGGTCCTCATAGTGTGCTTTTCGGCCATGGGAGCGGGAAACGGTGCGGTGTTCCAGTTGGTCCCTCTCCGGTTCCCTCGTAACACAGTGATCGCCAGCAGCCTGGTGGGTGAGGTCGGGGGTCTGGGAGGCGCCATGTTGCCCATAGCCATGGGCGTTGGTAGGGACGTGCAAGGCTCCTATGCCCCGGGTTTCTTGGCCGGCACCCTCCTCACCGTAGGTGTCATCGTGGCCTTGTTCTTCGTGGCGAGGCACTGGACCAAGACCTGGGTGGGCGCTGGCGGCAAAGCCATTTCCAATGAAATGACCAGCACGCCAACGGCATACCCCACCCGATAAGCGATGAAGGCCATGACAGCTAGCAAGATCGAGCGCTGGGAGCCGGAAGACCCCACCTTTTGGAAGACGAAGGGCCGGTCCCTCGCATACAGAACGCTGGGCATCACCACCCTGGCCCTGACACTCTCCTTCGCCACCTGGTTCATGTGGAGCGCCGCGGTTGTTCACCTGAACAACATCGGCTTCGCTCTGAGCGTGAACCAGCGGTTCTGGCTGGCGGCGATCCCCGGTCTCTCTGGGGCCACCCTGCGCTTCATGCACAGCTTCCTTATTCTCAGATTCGGCACCAGGACCGTGGTCACCTGGGCGACGGCCTCCATGCTAGCACCTGCCATCGGACTGGGACTGGCTGTGCAACATCCGGGCACGCCGTACTGGGTCCTTCTGGTTCTGGCAGCTCTGGCGGGATTCGGGGGTGGCAACTTCGCATCGTTTATGTCCAGCTCGAGCCTGTATTTCCCCAGGGCAAAGCAAGGGACCGCCCTGGGCATCCAGGCGGGCATCGGGAACTTCGGTGTGAGCCTCGTCCAGTTCCTGGCACCCATCGTGATCACGCTGTCAATCTTCGGGGCAGTCGGCGGAGAACCGCTGACGTGGGCCAAGAGCGCTGAGACCAAGCGGATGTGGCTCCAGAATGCCGGCTTTATCTGGGTCATCCCGGTTGTTGCTTCGACCTTACTCTGCTGGTTCGGGCTGGTTGACCTCCCCATCAGAAGGCCTATCAGCAGGCAACTGGTGATCTTCCAGCGCAAACATACCTGGATCATGCTTGTGCTTTACATCATGACCTTCGGGTCTTTCTCCGGTCTTGCAGCCTCCTTTCCTCTGCTTATCAAAGAGTTGTTTGGAGACCTGCCCAACGCTCCGGAGCCGCTGGCCTATGCGTTCCTGGGGCCGCTGATCGGCTCTGCAGCGCGACCGCCGGCGGGGTGGCTGGCGGACAAGGTTGGTGGAGGTCTCGTGACGCTGGCATGTAGCATCCTTCTAGTCGCGGGGGCGATTGGCGTCACACTCTTCACCGACCCTAGCACTGCCTCTGATTTCATTCCGTTCCTAATCTGGATGGGGGTCCTGTTCATGGCTTCAGGGATTGGGAATGGCTCAACGTTCCAGCAGATACCCTTTATCTTTCCTCCGCAAGAGGCGGGACCAGTCCTGGGTTTCACTTCCATCGCGGCCTTTGGCTCCTTCATCTTGCCTGTGCTATTTGGATGGGCCATAAGCAGCCATGGCTCACCCAACATCGTCTTCTACATGTTGGCTGGGTTTTGCGTGTTCTGCGCGCTGCTGAACTGGTGGTTCTACACGCGCCCCGGCTGCGAGAAGCCTTGCAAGGCACCTAAAGGCGCCAGGGAAGCTCTGGGGCCGGCCTAATACAAACGCATTAACTGATGATGCATAACTGCCTAATTCTGGTCTTGGACCAATGATCGACTTTCCTCTTGAACCAGAGGTAGATGGTGTTGAGGCTGTCGAACCAGACATTCCTGGTAACTTCATACTTGCCCTGGCGCTAGAGGCACTCCAGGCCAGCTACGGAGGTTCGGAGAGGGCGCCCGGTTTTCCAGAGCCCGCCCGCACTCGTCCATCCGTTATTCTCCTTCCGCGGGGATGCCGCTACTAGTGGGCATGCCAGTGCCTTTTCTGGGAAGGGAGGGCCTCGCTGTGGGCCTATTGGTACCGTCGGTCCAACGCTTCGTCCTCTCCTCGGATGCCGCGTCGCTGCGGGACAACCTCGGCCAAGGCCCAGTATCTACGTGCACAGGAGGCGAATTGTGGACAAGACCGTAATAAGCAGCCCTAGCGTACCCCCTCGGCCGGGCTATTCCCATGCGCTAAGGGTGGGCAACCTGTTGTTCTTTGCGGGACAGGTGGCACGGAATGCCCGAGGCGAACTGGTGGGCAAGGCCGACATCGTGGCCCAGACCCGCCAAGCCATGGACAACTTGACAGCTCTGCTCCGGGCGGCCGGCGCCGGTTGGGAAAACGTGATCAAGACAAACATCTACGTAACTGACATGGCTGCGTTTAGGGACGCCACTGGCCAGTTGCGCCTGAGCTATTCGGTACCCCCTTACCCTGCCTCCACGCTGGTGGAGGTCAAAGCCCTGGCCCACCCCGATCTCATGGTGGAGATCGAGGCCATCGCTGTCCTGGGGTAACATCCAAAGCGCTGCCGCAGCACTCGGGCGGGAGTCGGCAAAACGTGGACGACAGCCTCCGCGGAGCTCGACACATGACGCAGTGCTGCTCCAGGCAACATAATTGGCATGGCGTAGCAGGTGAACCAGTTGGGAGGCCCAAACTTGTCTGAGTCTACACAGAACAACGAAAGCCGGCGACAAATCGGGGAATACTTCAGGGAATTGCGGTTGACCAACGACTTTCTCATGCTCCCGGAGGAAAGGACGTGGTTGACGCGGCAGCCTCAGAACCCCGAGTCTAAGAAGGTAGTCCTCTACCTAGGCTGCAATGTGCTGCGCACGCCTCACATGGTCCAGACAGTCACTGACATCTTTCAGAGGTTGGGCGTGGACTTTGTGGCTGTGGGAGGGTCTACCTACTGCTGCGGAGCACCCTTCCGTCAGGACTTCCCGGAGGAAGCTCTGGCCCTTGGAGAGCGCAGCGTGCAGTACTTCAACGAGTTTCGCCCCGGGCGGGTGGTCATGTGGTGCCCGGGGTGCCTGGCGCATTACACGGAGACACTGGCTTCTCGGTTTGCCTGCCCTGTGCAACACGTGTCTGAATTCCTTGCGGAAAACCTGGACAGATTCCCGCACCTGAGTAGAGTGCCAAAGAGGGTGGCGCTGCACTACCATAGCCGCGAGCCTGCCTCTGAACGACAGGCTGCGTCTGCACGGCGTTTGCTACAAGCTGTGCCAGGACTGGAGTTGGTGGAAGTGGGCACTGACCCCAGGCTGGGTCGGCAATGTACTCTGGGTGCTCGCCAGACCCTGGGCGGCGACCTGTATGACGGGATTCTCGAATCCCAAATACAGCGAGCCGTGCAGTCAAAGGCAGATGTTTTCGCCACCTTGTATCATGGCTGCCACCGGGTGCTGGTCCACTACCAGAGGCGCTATCCTCTGCAAGTAGAACACTACCTGTCCCTGCTCGGTGAAGCCCTGGGCATCGCCCACGAGGACCGCTACCGCAGGTACGCCATGTTGGCTGATACCAACACCATTATTGAGGCAGCTGCGCCTTTTTTGTCGGCCAACCAGGTAGATCCCGAGACAGCCAGACGCGTGGTCCAGAGGATCTTCGTGGACAGAAAAGGCCCCTGAAGGCAATGGCGCCATGTGCCTCGCCGACGAATACCTCTCGAACACACGGACAGCGCGGGCAATGGTCGGCCTGTCTAGGTGGCGCCCGATTTCGTTTCCCACGGTGACGGGTTACCTCACGCCACCGGGACCACTGTAGGGCGCTTATTCTGTCTGATACGTCCACGTGTGACAAAGCGCTCTTTTGTTCCAAAGCAGTGCCCGCCCAGAAACCGACCTGACTAAGCGAAAGCAAGTCAGCACGAAACGCGCTTTGGTTCCACGGCGACTCCCCCTCGCCTTCACCGGAATGCGGATGAACCCTGCTACCGGGTACTATGTCCCGGCTGATCGCTGCGCTCTCCAATGGGGCCATCGCCTTGCGGCCATCGAAACCATCACTACCCTCGTCTAGGCAGTGGCATCAATGAGGCAAGTTACCGGGGAGCGGCCGCGTTAAGGACCATGATGGCCTCCACGCGGGAATGCACGCCGAGCTTGGAGAAAATCCGCTTCGTGTGGTTACGGACTGTATGTTCGCTCAGCGAAAGCTGTTGACCGATTCGCTTGCTGCTAAGACCGTCGCCAATGCACTCGAGCACTTCGGCTTCCTTTACGCTCAAGGTGCGGAGAGAACTGGCGGCTAACAGCGTTTGCGGTGGCGCCGGCGCAACCGGGGAACGGTACTTCCCCCCGGTCACCTGACTGGCATAGTTCGATAGCAGGCTCCAGGCCTCCACCTGTGCGGTCACCTCACAGGCAACGTGCAGCATGACGAACGACGATTCCCCCCCCAGCACCGGGAACGCACACCTGAGCCAACGCTCTGGCAACTGAGGCCGCCGCACTCTCATGAGACTCATGGCTGGGCCGGCCCCTGCCCTGGCGCAGACGATGGGCGCGCAGTCCCGACGGCATTGTACCTTGCCTCTGGAGGTCAAGCACTTGAAGAAGGAAAAGCATTGCTGGCCCAGCGCTCCATGGACCTCAATGCCAAGGCACTGTTCACAAGACCTGTTCATGAAGCAAACGCGCTGCTCTTGGTCCACGGCCCAGGCAAGGTCCGAGGACCCTTCGAGCCTGTCAAGAGTCGAGGCGACCAAGGAGCTATCCGGTAAGTCTAGTGGAGTCCTCATCTGAATAGAACAATCTTAGACCCAAACAGGCTACAAGACAAGCCTTGTTCGGGTCTATGTTCGCCCATCGCATCACGCGCAAACTCAATAAGAGAATGGTTAGAGAATGGTTAGCATTGGGTATGTGCGACACAAGGCGCGGCGCCTTGGAAGCTTGCAGGCGGCTATGACCGTATCTGGAAGCTGCGGCTGCGCCGCTGGGCGGCTACCCGGTTGGTCCAGAAGCTCTGGTGGAGGTTTGCCATGGTAAGTCATCATCGGGATTCTTCAAAGCAGGGGCGCGGCCTCTTCCGTACCCCCGTCTATTGTCTGGTGGCCCTGCTGCTCGTGGCGGGGCTGCTTATGGCGCTCACTGCCGCCCAGGCTGCTGAGGCCCCGCCATCCTTCCTCCTCAAGTGGGGCGCCTACGGCACCGGCGACGGTCAGTTCAATTCGCCATTTGGCCTGGCGGTGGATAGCGCGGGCAACGTCTACGTGGCTGATTTCCAGAATAATCGCGTTCAGAAGTTCAACTCCAGCGGCGCCTTCCTCCTCAAGTGGGGCAGCTTAGGTACCGGTAACGGCCAGTTCAACAAGCCATGGAACGTGGCGGTGGACAGCGCGGGCAACGTCTACGTGTCGGATGCCAACAACGGCCGCATCCAGAAGTTCAACTCCAGCGGCGCCTTCCTCCTCACGTGGGGCAGTGTGGGCACTGGCAACGGCCAGTTCAACAGTGCGCGGGGCATTGCGGTGGACGCCTTAGGCAACGTCTACGTCGCCGATAGCAACAACCAGCGCATCCAGAAGTTCAACTCCAGCGGCGCCTTCGTCACCAAGTGGGGCATCTCCGGCACCGGCAACGGCCAGTTCCAGTACCCGTACGGCGTGGCGGTGGACGGTTCGGGCAACGTCTATGTGGCTGATACTTTCAATCAACGCATTCAGAAGTTCGACTCCAGCGGCAACTTCCTTCTCAAGTGGGGCGGCAACGGGGCCAGCGACGGCCTGTTCCAGAACCCCTGGGGCATGGCGGTGGACGGTTCGGGCAACGTCTATGTGGCTGATTACTTGAATTATCGCATTCAGAAGTTCACCTCCGGCGGCGTCTTCGTCACCAAGTGGGGCAGCTCCGGCGCTGGCAACGGCCAGTTCAGCGGCGCGACCGGCGTGGCGGTGGACGGTTCGGGGAACGTCTATGTGGCGGACCAAGGCAACCACCGCATCCAGAAGTTTGGCGCGGACACCACGCCGCCGCAGACCACCATCGCCAGCAGTCCACCCAATCCCAGCGGCGCCAGCGCAGCCTTCAGCTTTACCAGCAGCGAGGCGGGCAGCACGTTCCAGTGCCAGCTTGACAGCGGCGGGTCCAGCGCCTGCACCAGCCCCAAGAGCTACAGCGGGCTGAGCGCTGGAAGCCACACCTTCCAGGTGAAGGCTACGGACCTCGCGGGCAACGTTGATGCCACGCCCGCGTCGTTCACCTGGACGGTGGACGCGACGCCGCCCAGCGTTGGAGCAGTTACTCCCACCTCCACCCCGAAGGACCAACTGACAACCTTCTCGGCCACCTACTCGGACGACGTGGGCGTCACCTTGTGTGTCCTTAATGTTGACGGCCAGCCCACGGCGGTCATGACCCTGAGCGCCCCTGGCGGCGCCAGCGGCACCGCCACCGCGAGCCACTACTTCACCAGCGTCGGCGCCCACACCGCGGAGGTGCAGTGCCGGGATGCCGCTATCAATATTGGCACCGGGGCATTGACCGCCATCACCGTGGCCCCTGCCAGCTCGGCCCCCGGTCTTATATACACACTCCACTTGGACCGCCAGCGTTTGGGCATCATCAATGTCACCACCGGCAGGGGCACGGACATCGGCGCCCTCGGAAATAATGCGATGGGGTTGACCTTTGACACTGATGGCACTCTGTACACGATCGTCAATTGGGCGGATAGCGCCTCCCGCCACCTAGCGACCGTCAACACCACGACCGGGGCCGCGACTCCGCTAGGCGGCGTGATCCCCATCGACATCAGGGGGCTGGAGATTGCCGCCGATGGCGCCATGTACACGATAGGAGTTAATGCCGGGATCTTGTATCGCATCGACAAGAGCACCGGGGCGTTGACGGCCATCGGGAATACGGGACTATTTGGTGTCTTGGACCTTGCGTTCGATGCCTCCGGCACCCTTTGGGCAAGGATAGGCACCGAACTGTACACGGTTAACCTGTCCACGGGGGCGGCCACGGCCTGGCCCTTCACGATTAGCAACGGTGGCTACTTGGGGATTATGTTCGGCCAGGACAATACGCTGTACTTTACGGGGTATTTTTCCGGTGGACCCGTCGTGGCCATGGACATCTCCACTGGCGCCGTGACCTCGATTGGAAACTCGGGTTTGGACAATCTTTGGGCTGGCGATATCGTGCTCGGCGCCGTGCAGGACGCCACGCCGCCGGCGCTGACCCTTCCTGCTAACATCACGGCTGAGGCCACCGGGCCCACAGGGGCGGCGGTCACCTACACGGCCTCCGCCAGCGACGCCGTGGATGGCGCGCGGCCCGTCGCGTGCGCTCCCGCCTCGGGCTCCACCTTTGCCATCGGGACGGCCACGGTCACCTGCTCGGCGTCGGACACGCATGGCAACACGTCTACGGGCAGCTTCACCGTGACCGTCCGGGACACCACGCCGCCCGTGGTCACCAGCGTGCCTGCCAACATCACCGCCGAGGCGACGGGTCCCACGGGGGCTGTGGTCACCTATACCAGCCCCACCGCAACCGACCTCGTGGACGGCGCCCGCATGGTGACCTGCGCGCCTGCCTCGGGCTCCACCTTTGCCATCGGGACTGCCACGGTCACCTGCTCGGCCAGCGACACCCGCGGCAACACCGGCAGCGGCTCATTCACCGTGACCGTCCGGGACACCACGCCGCCCGTGGTCGCCAGCGTGCCTGCCAACATCACCGCCGAGGCGACGGGCCCCACGGGGCGCGTCGTCACCTACGCCAGCCCCACGGCAACCGACATCGTGGACGGCGCCCGCGCGGTGACCTGCGCGCCCGCCTCGGGGTCCACCTTTGCCATCGGGACTGCCACGGTCACCTGCTCGGCCTCCGACACCCGCGGCAACACCGGTAGCGCGAGCTTCACGGTCACGGTGCAGGACACCACGCCGCCTGTAGTGACGGCGCCGGCGAACATAACCGCCGAAGCCACGAGCGCCGCCGGAAGGGTCGTGACCTACACGGCCTCCGCCAGCGACATCGTGGACGGCGTGCGCGTGGTAACCTGCGCGCCTGCCTCGGGGTCCACCTTTGCCATCGGGACTACCACAATCACCTGCTCGGCCAGCGACACCCGCGGCAACACCGGCAGCGCCAGCTTCACGGTGACCGTCCAGGACACCACGCCGCCGGTAGTGACAGTGCCGGCGAACATGACCGCCGAAGCCACCAGCGCCGCCGGAGCGGTCGTGACCTACACAGCATCCGCCACCGACATCGTGGACGGATCGCGGCCGGTCACCTGCGCGCCCGCCTCGGGCTCTACCTTTGCCATCGCGACTGCCACCGTCAACTGCTCCGCCGTAGACACCCGCGGCAACACCGGCAGCGCCAGCTTCACAGTCACCGTCCGGGACACCACGCCGCCGGTGGTCACCAGCGTGCCTGCCAACATCACCACCGAGGCGACGGGTCCCACGGGGGCCGCCGTCACCTACGCCAGCCCCACGGCAACCGACATCGTGGACGGCGTACGCACGGTGACCTGCGCGCCTGCCTCGGGGTCCACCTTTGCCATCGCGACTGCCACGGTCACCTGCTCGGCCTCCGACACCCGCGGCAACACCGGCAGCGGCTCATTCACCGTGACGGTGCGCGACACGACGCCGCCCGTGGTCACCAGCGTGCCTGCCAACATCACCGCCGAGGCGACGGGTCCCACGGGGGCCGCCGTCACCTATGCCAGCCCCACGGCAACCGACATCGTGGACGGCGCGCGGCCCGTTAGCTGCACGCCCGCGTCAGGGTCTACCTTTGCCATCGGGACTGCCACGGTCACCTGCTCGGCCAGCGACAGCCGCGGCAACACCAGCAGCGTCAGCTTCACGGTGACGGTGCAGGACACCACGCCGCCGGTAGTGACAGTGCCGGCGAACATAACCGCCGAAGCCACCAGCGCCGCCGGAGCGGTCGTGACCTACACGGCCTCCGCCAGCGACATCGTGGACGGGGCGCGGCCCGTCACCTGCACGCCCGCCTCGGGCTCCACCTTCGCCCTGGACGCAACGACGGTGAGCTGCTCATCCTCCGACACGCGTGGCAACACGTCTACGAATAGCTTCACGGTGACGGTGCGAGACACCACGCCGCCGGTAGTGACTGCCTCCCGCAGCCCGGCGCCCAACGCCAGCGGCTGGAACAACACGGATGTGACAGTGACGGCGACGGGCACGGACAGCGCCAGCGGCATCGCCTCGTGCACTACGGCAGTGGTCAGCGCCGAGGGCGCGGGCCAGAGCGCCACGGTCTCCTGCACCGACAACGCGGGTAACACCGCCAGCGCCACCCTCACCGGCATCAACATAGACATGACGGGCCCGGTCGTCCTGGACATCATTCCCACCGATGCGTCCATTGACCGGGCCACCACCTTCTCCGCCGGCTATTTGGACGACGTGAGCGGGGTCAGCTCCTGCACGCTTTCCGCCGACGGGGCCAGCCTTGGGGCCATGGCCCTGAGCGCCCCCGGCGGCGCCGCTGGCGCAGCCAGCAAAGTCCACACCTTTAGTGTTGTGGGCGCGCATACGATGCAGGTGAAGTGCCTGGATGCGGCCGGCAACGAAGGCGAGGGGGCACTGACCAACATCGGGGTGGCGGATATCACCGGGCCTACGGTGAGCGCCGCCTCTCCCACCACAGCCCTCGCCGGCCAGCCCACCACCTTCTCCGCGACCTACACGGACAACGTAGGGGCCACCTCCTGCAAGCTGTTCGCCGACGGCGCGGACCAGGGGGCCATGGCCCTGAGCGCCCCCGGCGGCGCCAGCGGCACAGCCAGCAAGAGCTATACCTTTAACACCATCGGGGTCCATACGGCCCAGGTGACGTGCCAGGATGCCGAGGGCAACGTGGGCGCAGGGCCTGTCGCCAACGTAACCGTGCCTGATACCACTGCGCCGACGGTGGGCGCCGCCTCGCCCACGACGGCTTCCGTCAACCAGGCCGCCGCCTACTCCGCCGCCTACTCGGACAACGTGGGGGTCGGCTCCTGCACCCTGTACGCCGACGGCGTGGCCCAGGGGGCGATGACGCTGAGCGCCCCCGGCGGCGCCAGCGGCACTGCCAGCAAGAGCCATACCTTCGGCAGCGTGGGCGCCCATACAGTGCAGGTGAAGTGCCAGGATGCCGCCGGAAACCTGGGATCTGGGCCTGTGGCCAGCGTAGCCGTGTCGGACACCGCTGCGCCTGGTGTCAGCGCGCCCATGCCCACCACCGCTTCCGCCGGCCAGCCCACCGTCTTCTCCGCCACCTACGCGGACAACGTGGGAGTCGCCTCCTGCACGCTGATCGCCGATGGCGTAGACCAGGGGGCCATGTCCCTGAGCGCCCCGGGCGGGACCAGCGGCACGGCCAGCAAGAGCCATACGTTCGGCAGCGTTGGCGCCCATACGGCGCAGGTGAAGTGCCAGGATGCTGCCGGAAACCAGGGTGTGGGGGCTGTGGCCAGCGTAAGCGTCACGGACGACACGGCGCCCACGGTGGGCGCCGCCTCGCCCACCACCGCCCCGGTCAAGGAGGCCACCACCTACTCCGCCAGCTACTCGGACAACATAGGGGTAACCTACTGCTCCCTGATCGCCGATGGGATTGACCAGGGGACCATGTCCCTGAGCAACCCCGGCGGCGCCAACGGCGCGGCCAGCAAGAGCCATACCTTTGCCACCCTGGGCGCCCACACGGCGCAGGTGCAGTGCCGGGACGCCGCCGGCAATGAGACGGCCGGAGTCGCGGCCAGCGTCAACGTGGTGGATACCGTCGCCCCGACCGTCGGGGCGGCGTCCCCGGCCACGGCCACTCTGGGCCAGCCCGCCATCTACTCCGCCGCCTACGCAGACAACGTGGGGGTCACCTCCTGCACCCTGATCGCCGACGGCGCGGACCAGGGAGCCATGGCCCTGAGCCTCGCTGGAGGCGCCGGCGGCACGGCCAGCAAGGGCTATGCCTTTGGTAGCGTGGGCAGTCATACAGTGCAGGTGCAGTGCCGGGATGCCTCGAATAACACAAGCTCCGGGCCTGTCAGCAGCGTCAGCGTGGTGGATGCCACCGCGCCCACGGTCGGCGGCGCCTCGCCGGCCATGGCGCTGGCCAGCCAGCTCACCACCTTCTCCGCCACCTATGCGGACAACGTAGGCGTAGTGTCCTGCGTCCTCGTGGCCGATGGGGTCGGCCAGGGGGCGATGGCCCTGAGCGCGCCCGGCGGGACCAGCGGCACGGCCAGCAAGGGCCATACCTTTGCCACCGTGGATTCCCACACGGTGCAGGTGAAGTGCCAGGATGCCGCCGGCAACGAGGGGACCGGGCCGAGCAGCAGCGTCAGCGTGTTTGAGAACGCTGGGCCCGTCGTCAGCGCCGCCTCCCCCGTCACCACCCCGGTGGGCCAGTCCACCAGCTTCTCCGCGACCTACTCGGACGCCACAGGAGTCACCTCCTGCAACCTCCTGGCCGACGACGTAGGACAGGGGGCCATGAGCCTGAGCGCCCCCGGCGGCGCCAGCGGCACGGCCAGCAGGGACCATACCTTTGCCAGTGTGGGCAACCACACGCTCCAGGTGAAGTGCCAGAACACCTTTGGCCTGGTGGGGCCAGGAGTGACGACCACCGTCAACGTAGTGGACAACACGCCGCCCGTGGTGAGCGGCGTATCCCACAATACCTCCACCGGTCAGCCCACCACCCTGTCCGCCACCTACACGGACAACGTGGGTGTCAGCTCCTGCACCTTGCTTGTGGATGGCGTGGACCTGGGGGCCATGAGCCTGAGCGCCCCCGGCGGCGCCAGCGGCACGGCCAGCAGGGACCACACCTTTGCCAATATGGGCAACCACACGCTCCAGGTGAAGTGCCGGGACAACGCCAACAACGAGGGGTCCGGGGCAGTCACCAGCGTCAGCGTGTCCGATGGCACCGCGCCCACGGTGGGCGCCGCCTCGCCCACCACCGCCTCGGCCAGCCAGGCCGCGACCTTCTCCGCCACCTACGGGGACAACGTGGGGGTCACCTCCTGCACCCTGTTCGTAGATGAGGTGGACCAGGGGGCCATGACCCTGAGCGCCCCCGGCGGCGTCAGCGGCACGGCCAGCAAGGCCCACACCTTTAACGTCCTCGGCATCCGCACGGTACAGGTGAAGTGCGGCGATGCGGCCGGCAACCTGGGGTCCGGCCTGGTGACGGACGTAACGGTGACCG
>Ga0080064_1001597_pt1 | contig 44566 bp, 52 predicted proteins | sample Subgrocontami54m_FD_69260 | JGI IMG/M metagenome (GOLD analysis project Ga0080064, IMG submission 69260) | Subsurface groundwater microbial communities from S. Glens Falls, New York, USA - GMW46 contaminated, 5.4 m (SPADES assembly) (version 2) ...
TTAGGATTGACTTTTATCAACAGTTTTCCTAAAGACTCAACGTTATAGTGCAGATACGTCTCAAACTGCCTGAAACTCCAACTTCCTAATTTCTTATTAAATCTTCTTCCCTTATACTTATGTTTCATATCTTTTAAGTCTTCTAAGGCAAATACTTTAAAATCACTATTAGCAATCCATTTGCTTAATCGGTGATTTGTATCAGAAACAAACCGTGTTTCTTTTCTGCTTAACCGCTTTAAATGATGTTTAGCAGACTTAGTGTCTTTCTTCTGCAATACTGCTTTTAAGTATTGATAATTGCCTTTTATCTTTTTAAGATTTTTTGAATTAAAAAATTGATTATTAGAACAAACAAGAATATTATTAACTCCCCTATCTATTCCTATTAAGTCACTCTCTATTGGTATACCTCCAAGATTTATTTGAGGACTCTCTTTCTCAACCACTAAATTAAGATATAATTGTTTTTGTTGGTAACACAACATTCCTGCAATAGGTTTCCACTCCTTGTATTTCTCAACAAGTGGATGGGGTTGGAAGGTAATCTTTTTCCTTCCATTAATGGAAGATATAGAAATTAATTTATGTTCTAAATTAACTCTTAAATTTCTTTTATCTAATCTCATAGAAGAAAATTCTTTTACTTGAATGGGTCTTTTACACTTTTCTCTCTTTATGCTTTCAGAAGCAACATCTCTTGCTGTCTGAATTAATCCAGTGGGGAGATTAGGATATAGTTGTTTAATCTTCTTGTACGTTAGTTTGTTTAGTTTGTTTTTATTAAAGATTTTTTTCTTAAATCCAACATCGTTCACATACTGCCTTGCCTTAGAGAAAATTCTAATGGTTTCTATCAAGTCATTGTCTTTGATGAGTTTGAGTTTAACCGTTCTTTGCATAGAAATACTATAATACGCAGGTTTATATATTTATTTTATTTATTCTTAATACCTTTAAACACAGACTAAGGCAAATTCATCTGATGATTAAAATCAATCAGTTTTCTTTGCCGGGTGCATATAAACACCCGGATGGTAGACGAACTACTATTCCCCATCATGCTGGAGAGGAGATAGGGCCTGGTTTATTAAACAAAATAATAAAAAAGGACTTAGGAATAAGTAGGGGGGAGTTTGAAGAACTTCTGTGAATTTAGAGGTTATTAAACGTGTAAACCTATGGAATACAAAAACATTGAAATTTTAATTCTTGATTGGACGGCATGACGTGTGCTTATTTAATTTTTTTAGTTGGGCTCTTTATTGCAGCAACCGGTAAGAATTCTCACGTTGAGTACTGGCTAATTTTGAAACCCCACTATTTATAAATAATTGAACGTATTTAAACTATACATGAATCCAATACTTACAAAATCAAAGTATATCTTAGGATTAGAATGCCCTAAACATTTATGGATTACTCTTAATCAACCTGAGAAGATTAAAAAGGTAAGCGTAGCTGAAGAGTTTAGATTCCGTGAAGGAAATAAAGTTGGAGAGTTTGCTAAAACTCTATTTTCCGATGGAATAGACCTTCCCGTAGAGAATTATTTGGAAAATTTGCAACAAACTAAAGAGGCTATGACAAAAGGAAAGCCTTTGTTTGAGGCAGGATTTGCCTTTGAAAATTGTTTCTCAAGGGCAGATATTCTTGTGCCTGTTGGGGAAGAATGGGACATAATTGAAGTTAAATCTGTGACTGAAGTAAAAGACCTTAATATTCATGATGTCTCTTTTCAGAAATATGTTTATGAATCTAATGGATTAAAAATAAGAAAATGTTATTTAATGCACCTCAATAAAGAATACTTTAGGAAGGGAGAGCTAGAGGCAAAAAAAATTCTTATACAAGAAGATATTACGCCTCAAGTCAATACTACCATGAATGGTATTAAAGAGAGAATTGATAAAATGTTTGAGATAATTACTTCAGACAAACCGCCTAAAGCAGGTCTTTTAATGGATAAAATAATTAAAGAAGGCAACCACGACTGCCTTATTGAACATTGTCTAGGTGATCTACCTGAAAACCATGTATTTCGTTTATATCGGGGTGGAAAGTTATCCCGTACGTTGTTTGAAAATGGAATAATTTGTATAAAAGATATTTCACCGCAGGTTAAATTGAATGACAAACAGAATATACAAAGAGAATGTGAACTCAAAAAGGACGTGTATATTGACAAGAAAAAATTAAGGCAGTTTCTTGCAACGTTACAGTATCCTCTTTATTATCTTGATTTTGAGACTTTTTCAACCGCCCTCCCTATGTTTGATGGCTTGAAATGTTATTCGCACGTTCCCTTTCAATTTTCATTGCATATTACTAGAGAAGATGGTACTAAACTAGAACACCATGCTTTCTTGTATGGGGGGAATAGTGATCCACGAGAAGAGTTTGCTGTTGCATTAAAAGACGTAATTGGTGAGGAAGGAACTATTTTAGTGTATAATCAAAGCTTTGAAATTAGCAGACTAAAGGAGCTTGCAGAACGCTTTCCAGAACACAAGAAATGGATTGAGAATGTTTTAAAGAGAATTATTGATTTATGGGTTCCCTTTCGAGAATTTAGCTATTACCGCCCAAAACAGCAAGGCAGTGCTTCTATTAAATATGTTCTTCCTGCAATAACGGGAAAGAGCTACAAAGGCATGGAGATTGGAGAAGGAATAACTGCTTCGGTTGAGTTTTATAATGCGACTTATGGTAATTATACAGAAGAAGAGAGAGAAAAAGTTAGGGAGAATTTATTGAAGTATTGTGAACTAGATACGCTTGCAGAAGTTATGATTGTGGAGAAGTTGAGGGAGATGGTGAAATAGAGTATAAGTCATCTATTTGCAGCAAAAGCAAGTATGATAAATATAATTCCTAATAAGATAAACCATTTAGATAGATCTGTAATAAATGGCAAAACAACAAGTCCTGCTCCAACTATTCCGAAAATTGCCGATAGGGTCCAATTACCTTTTTTGTTCATCTTACATTAAACTCCCTTCTTAAAAACTCTTTAGCACCTACGACCATTTTTTTGGTTTCTTTAATAACTTTTTCTATTTCATCTGCCTCAATACCACCACCAAAATAGTTTCTTATTAATTCTAACTTTTGATTTATCAATACGAGAAGTTTTTTAAGTTCTATTACATCTTTTCCATTTATCTTATTATTTAATTTAGATAGGTATTCTGGTATGTTAATTCTCCAAACTTCATGAGGGGGATTGCCTTTATTCTTTTTATACTTTGGCAGAATATCTTTTTCGTACCATTCTAAGTTTCCCTCATGTTCATAGACTGTTCCATTTATATAAATATTATTTGACGGACTGCTTATTTGATTTAATTCAACTGATAATGAATTAAGTAAACCAATTTGAATTTCATATCTTTCTTTTGCTCTTAATTTTTGCTCTTTTCTGAATAGAGAGACCATCAAATAAATAGTCACTATGCCGATCAATGCTGTAATAATAACAGATGTCCACTCAGACAAATCACTGTTTGAGGCGCCAGTAATAATTATTGTATCATAAAGCCCCATTATTTCAAACTCTCCACTATAATTTTCTGCTCTTCTTTGGTTATTCCATAAATCTTGTAAACCTCTTGATCTATTTTATTTAATAACTCATTAGTCTGTTTATTTACATTTTTCCAGTTATCTGAGTTTTTAGCAGAATTATCTAATTTTTTATTTAAAGAAAATATTTCTTTTGCATATTCCTCAAAATTATTTTGTATATTTTTTTCTATTTTTGGAATTGGCAGGCGTGAAGTGGTTGGATTATCAAACTGCATAGTTCTTATAGCTTTACCAAAGATAAACCTATACGCATACCAATTTACTAACTTAGAGTTCAATAAGCACCACACAAACTCTTGAGATATACCTTTATTAAGATTTATCTGATTAATTGTATCTACAATAATCTGCTTTTTATCTATGGGTATAGCACAAGTTATTTGAATATGATCAGTTGGATTTTCAATATGTGCAACTATTCTTTGTACAAGGATAGAATTCTCATTTACATAAGCTTGATCAGAATCTATATTTGCTGAATCTATTTTTCCTTTTAGTCCTATAACTCCGAATCGTTGTACTTGTGCGCCACCTATAACTTCTAATTTTCCTTTTTCAGAAACAAATTTTTGTAGCATGGCACCCCTGTGGTTAGTTGAAATATCATTAAGCATTATAGATTTCGATTTAATTTTCTTAGCTAATTCAACATCTTCTGATGAGACCCCATTTAAGAAGAAACCAAATTCTTTGGCATCACTTTTATTGATTTTACCAATATATTCTATTTTACCATTCTTCAAACGGTAGGAGTTATATTGCTTTGGCTTCTTACCTTTGGAAAGAATGAAAATAACTTGTTCTAACTTTACTTCTTTCCATACCTTACCACAATCAACTATAGTTTCTATATTATCCCAAATAAACTCCCTTATTTTTTTGTAGTTTGATGCAAAACATAGTGCTTTTGGTACAATGAATCCTAACTTGCCATTTTCTTTTAAAAGTTCAACTGCTTTTTTAATAAAAAGAATTACCGTATCTGTAGAACCTATATCATATGTTTTGTTCAAATAGTCTTGCTCTTCTTTAGAGAGTTCCGCCCCGTAGGGTGGATTACCAACAATTATATCAAAACCATCTTCATCTAATACGCTCTTAAATTCTTCATTCCACTTAAACGCCCTAATTCCCACTAGTTGAGAATCATCAATTAAACTATTTCCAACTTTAATATTCTCCTGCAATGTTGGTAATCTATGCTTCTTCTCAGCTGTTTTTAATAATAAGTTTAATTGAGCAATCTCTACCGCTTTTGGATCTAAATCAACACCAAAAATATTTTCATTCAGAATTTCAACTTTTCTCCCATAGCTTGCCGATGCACCCGTTAAATCAAGCTTTGTTTGAGCAATCTCTCCATTTTTCTTTTTATCTAAGGTAACTAAATAATCAAAAGCTTTCATTAAGAAACTTCCAGAACCACATGCAGGATCTAAGACTTTAATATTTTTTAAATCAAATTTTTTGTTTTTAGCTAGTTCACCAATGGTATTTTTTACAATATAATCCACAACATAAGTAGGTGTGTAGTAAATTCCTTGCTCTTTCCTATGTGCTTTTCCTTCGATTAGGGTTGCTCGTTTTGCAGTTTTCTTTAAGATATATCCTAAATACTGCTCATAAATATTTCCAAGAACATCGGCATCAATAGCGGAGAAATCATAATGAACAGTATTATCGGCTGTTTTAAACAAACCATAAATTATTTTTTCAAGAACCTCATCATCTATAACTAAGTCTTCACAAAGATGAGGAGTAAAAAGTTTACTGTTATAAACATCATCAATATTTCTAAAGACTTCGCTTAGTTTTTTGGATGTTTTTTTATTCGTATTCTCCCTTATCAAAGATTGTAGCATTGGTGCTTCTAATTGTTTATCCTCAAGAGTTCTAATGAATATTAGTCTATCAATAATTCTCTGAACCGATTCTTCTAAATCTTCTTCAGTAAGATTTTTTGAAGAATTATTTTTAAGGATATTTTTAGTTAGTAATTCCCTAAATCTGGTTAAGTCGCTGAGAAGCTGTTTATCTACAGAAATTTTCTTCGCGGTCTTACCCCATTTCTCCGCTTCTTTATCTATTAATCCGGTTTCTAAACTTTCTCTTGATAAAAGCCATAACTGTTCAAAATTGTTTAAAAACTGACTGCAGTTTATTGAAAAGAATTGGTTTTGTAAATAATTAACAGATTTCCATTCAGCATTAAAGACTTTTATTCCTTCAAAGTCTGTTAGAATTGCCCACGTTGCACCTTTGTGCCATGCATAATTTATTGCTTGTTCAGCAAACTCTTTCCTATCTAAATCTTCTCTAAGAGATTTAGCCTCGAGAAACAATTTTGGTATTCCTTCAATCCTAAACGCATAATCTACTCGACCTTTTGATACTTTTTCTTCAGCAGTAACTTCTTCTCCATCTTCAACGCTCCAACCTAAAGCACGAAATAAAGGAAGAATGAAATCCTTCTTTGTCATTTCTTCATTATAAGATTTAGACTTTCCAGATTCTACTAACTTGTTATATTTCTCTACTAACTTCTTTATTTCCTCTTTTCCTTGATCTTTTGTTATCATTTTTTCTTAATTCTACTACTTTTATATTTTTATTCTAAAATTGATTAATAACAACCTTTAAATATCTACCCTAACCCCTAAGTATAATGGGTGATAGGAGACATTGTTATGCGTTTAAAAGCACCTTTATATGCTCAGATTGAGCTAACTATGGCTTGCCCGTTGCAATGCAACCATTGTTATAATCCTGATCGTTTCTCAGATGGCGTTCCTACGACGGTTAAAAAAGAACCGTTAAAGAAAGAACGATTTCCCGAAATAGCAAAAATTCTAGCAAATAATGAAGTATTTGCGGTAACCTTAACGGGTGGAGAAATATTAACGGTTAGAGACCGATTGTATCCTACTATTGAAGTGTTAGCCCGAGAAGGTTTAGAGGTTACGTTAAACTCTAGTTTATTTTCGTTAAGAGGAGATGATGTTCTGCGATTAAAAGATTCAGGTATAACGGGCGTCATGACAAGTTTAATGAGTTACAATGAAGAAACCCATGATCGTTTAGCCCATCGACAAGGAGCCCATCGTCAAACGGTACGAGGTATAGAGCAGTTACAAAAAAACGGAATTTCGGTTGCGGTTAATATGGTTGTTTCTCAAAACAATAAGCATCACGTTTATCCCACTGGAACTTTTTTGGCTTCCTTAGGCGTAACTAGATTTCAAGCCGCACAAGCGGTTCCTAGTACTTCGGGAGGAACACTACACTTAAACAATGCCTTAAGTTTAGACGATATTACCACATTTTTAGAAGACGTTCATCGCTTACGAGAAAAAACGGGGATGTTTGCCAAATTAACCATTCCTATTCCTTACTGTAGTGTATGGGAAGATAGACCTCACTTACGATACTTACTTGAAACGAGCACCTGCACCGCAGGCAGATCTATCATCCAAATTACTCCAGATGGAAATGTAGAACCCTGCCCGATGGTAGAACAAGGTTATGGTAATATTTTAGAGGAAGACTTGTCCGTTATCTGGGATAGAATGCATGAGTGGGAGGATAATGTGTATGTTCCTGAAAGTTGTCAGCCGTGTGATTTAGTATCGATTTGCCGAGGAGGATGTCGAGCGGAAGCAGAACGAGAAGTAGGTTCATTAAAGAGCAAACATCCTTATTCAGTTAAACCGGTTAAATTAAACCAAGTCAGATATTCATTAGAAGTAGGTTCTCAATTCAGTGTTATTCCTGGAATACGTGCTCGACAAGAAGATGATACTAGATACGTTCTTTATTCTCAAAATAGATTTATGATTGTTAATGAAGGTGGAGCTAGATTTATTCGTCAAGTTCAGAAAGAAGGAGGATTATATGTCGATTCTGATCTGGCTCGAAATAATGTAGCTAGTAATCTTGTAATGAGTGCATACCATTCTGGTATTTTAGGGAGGGAGAATTAAGATGAAAACGCTAGAAGAATTATTTAAAGTTGAAAGAACTAATTTGATCGGAGGAAAATTATTTGAGTATGTAAATAGAGAGTACCCTATTTGTTTAGACAACGAGGGAATAGCTATGTCTAGTGGATGTGCTGCTTGTGCCGCGGGTGGTGAAGGTAAACCTTCTAACAAGGACAACTATGAGATAAACTATAATCCTTAAAAGAAAATAGGGAATTTTTTCTGCATCCATACCTTTTTATATTTATTTGCCCTTATCTCTAGATGCCCCACCACCCTATAGAAGAAACCTATCAACAAATTCTAGATGCCGTAACTCGTGGCGCTACTACGTTTGAAAGCATTGCAACACAGTTAGATTTAAAACCGAGAACCGTGGAAGAATATATTAGGAGAAAACTACGACAATTAGGAAGCCACCACTATATTAGAGATTATGATATTTTAGATGTTTTAGAAACTCGTCCAGAAAACTATACCGACTTAACCCAACGAGTAAATCAGATTTATGTAGATGAAGGAATGTTTGTTGCAGTGGATTACCGTGAACAGGAAGCATCCATACGATCTGCCCTTACCCAAGGAGCTCATACGGATGAGGAAATAGCGACGTTAACGTCGTTGTCTAAATATATGGTGGGGCATTATAGACGACTGCTAGGGATTAACCAAGGCAGAAAACGCGATAGCATTGATCAAAAAGTAGCGAGTGGACTACCCTATACGTTAAGCGATCTTGTGAAAGACTCGGGTATTACTAGTGTGGTGGGCGTTAGAGACTATCTTCTTCGAAAAGGGTTACATTCTCAGTATAAATCCAATAAAAGAACTAAAAAACAATTACGCAAAGAATTGTTGACGGATTTAGTTATGCTCGTTAAGAGTTTGTAATTTTCCCTTATTTCTAACCTTTTTTGTGATTTTAGATTTTTATTACTCTTTGTTTTTTTAACCCATAGAAATCTTATTATACTTTTTGTCCCTACTTTCTTACTATGTCCTATAAACCCCCTTTAGAAAGACATCTAGAACAAGCGTTAAAGTCTGTTGGCTTACCCTTTGTTGATCGAGAGATGATTTATGACGGCTTAGAGAATTTGGTTAAAATTCAACAGCTTACGTCAAAAGAACTAAACGAAGTAGGACCTATAATGCGTGCTGCGCTCATAAAACGTCAGACTAGTACTCGTTTTTTTCTTGGACATTTAGTTTATCGAGAAACTGATCCTGCACCCAGTGGTTTAGTGGTAACGTATAGTTTATGGCCTAGTGAAGAAAATTTAGATGAATTAAATCATTTAGAGCGGTATACGGATGCAGCACCCCTAGTAGAGACTATATTACAAAAAAGGAGTTTTTTTAGAGAATGCATTACTATCTATGATCACCTTAGTATGCCCCCACTAGAGATTCCTTATGTTCCCCAACTAACGGAAAAACTGGATTTAACCCAACCGAGAAGTACGCTTTCTGCGAAAGAAATGGTAGATAAAACCAATGAGGCTTTTTTATTAGAACTGGGTGTTAGTGCGGAGTCTAGAGAACCTATTGACGCGGAATTTGAACTTTCTTCTCTTTTTGACGGGATGACTTCAAACGTTAAGGATGTTAAAGAGATTACTCGAAGAATTGCTACGTTTGTAGGAGAGAATTATCATACGTTAAAACGACGTTCTTAATACTTTAAAATCCTCTTAAATAAGTGGGCATAATTCCGTTTATTAAATTCCCTATCTTTTTTAAGAATCGAGGTAAGCCTCTTGATAATTATTCTTTAATTCTATAGGGCTTATCTAACTCTGGCTTATCATATAATACTCGTAAACCGTCTAGGATTTTAGGTTCAAACGTAGATCTCTCTTTGAGAACAAAAGACACTACGGTGACGGAAGCATCGAGTAATTCAGGAATTTCGTCCGATGTAAACCCGGCATCCTGTGCTTCATAGATTTGGCTGGCTAAACGATAGGTTAACCTTTCATAACCCACCTGCCCTAATAAAGTCCTACCTATTTTTTTTACCGTTCCGTCTCCTCTACGAATAGTTACAAACAGTGGACTAACGTCTAAAAAATAGGCCAGATCTGGGTCCCCCATATCTAACTCTGAGGCACGAAGAATAGCTAACTGTTTTTCTTCATACTTTTCTTTTTTCTTTCTGTTATGACCTCTATGTAATGGTTTTAGTCCTAATTGATTAAGAACCCTACCGAAGTGAGCGTACGTAAGGGGTAATCCTTCTGCTAGATTTTCTAAGGATCGTCTCTCCCCCCATTCTTGTGCGCTTTCATATCGTTTAAGAGCATCTACTAAAACAAACAGTGAAATAGACCGTGAGCTTTCTCTTATCTTTCTAGCGTTAAAATAGTCTACGGCTTTTTCATAGGCCCACCCTTCTGTTTTTGCTTGTTGACGTAGGCGTTGTCTTAATAAAATATCTAAGTGCTCTAAATTAGATTTCTTATTTGAGGTACTATCTTCTGCAGTTTTTCTTCTTTTCTTTGCTTCCTCCCATAGTGTATGTTGGCCCGATGCACCGATATATAGTCGTACTGCTTCCCCGGTTAACTCAACGGCAGTCCCTATTTCTTGTAGCCTCCGCCCTTCGTCGATTAACCTATCTATCTCTGGTCGATACTTATAAGGAATTAAATCTTGAGGTAAGTCAATATCGTGCTCTTCACAAAATCTTCTTAACCTGGGTGGAGAATGATGAACTAGCTCACATAGCTCTTCTATGGAGTTTTCTCCGTTAGCTAACGCTTGGGTAAGCATGCTTAGACGTACGTCTACAGAATACTCCAAAGAACCCAACGGTCTACCATGCTTAATTTTTTTCTTAGGTGGATGCATGGACAGTTCTAATTCTTGGGGTTCTAACTCTATACTTCTCGTTAACCGTTTTTCTAAATCGCGATGTATCACCCATTAAAGAAAGAAAAGTTTTTTATAAACCTTTTGTTTTTAGTTACTTAAAAGTAAGTAATAGACTCCTGAATGATTACATCGTACCATTATTTTATTCTGTTTTCATGTATAGGATCATGACCTATGTTACTACCCAAAACATACTTAGGTAGAGTAGAAAACTATTTAAATTTATTATCTTTTTAAAGATAATGGTAATTGTGAATGAAATAACTAGGGGTATAGTGAAGAATGCTGAAGATGGAGAAAGTATTCATCGCTTGGCTTCTAAAATAGGATTTTGCTTACTCGGCAGTGTATAGATGGATATCTGAATTAGAACGATATGGAGTGATTAGTTTAATCAGAAAAGGAAATAGGAATGTTATTAAGATCAATAAGAATTTAATTTATAAGAAATTTAAAGAGTTAGATAATGCGGTTTCGGTTATTGAAAAAGACAGCAATTTCTGGAAATTGATTAAAACATTAAAATTAAGAATAAGATTTGTAAAAGGAACCGCTGCAACCATCTGGACTAAAGGGAGCTTCATAACGGGTGATTTCTATGACCGAATCTACTTTTTGGACGTTGATAAGAAAGACGCACGTGCGTTTAAAGAGTTCTTAAAAACAGAGGGGATTGCTTATACAGAAGGCGAAATGAATACTAAACGACCTTTAGTATGGATTATTCAAAAAGAAGGATTTAAGATAGATAAAAAAGACGGTTTACCCGTTATACCTTTAAGAGAATTAGTAGAATGGGGAAAAGAATTGCATTTGGAGAATATTTTAGAATCATTGGATACCTTATATCATTTAAGGTTAAAGGTAAAATACTCGGAGGTTTCAACAAATATCTAAAATGGATTCAAGAACGGGCTTACTTGAAAGAGAACAGGAAGTTATGAAAATACTTAATTTACTTCTAGACAAAGAACTGGAGTTTATTGTTGTTGGAGGTTATGCAATTTCAACCTATAAGAAAAGGTTCTCCATAGACTTGGATGTTGTGGTTAAAGAAGAAGATCTTGAAAACTTTGAGAAGTGTAAACTAATCTGGACGACAGAAAAACAGGTGGATCCTTTTTCTTATTTTAGATAACGCTACTATTCTTGGACTTATCGCAAACAGAAAAAACGAGATAGAATAGGTGCATTTGGCATTATTTATTACTAAAGAAATAACAATAAAAAATAGATTATAACTCATCTTTTATCGTTAAAAACCCGATAAATAGTATAGAATAGAAAGCTTTTTAAAGATTAAAGGAGTAGTATTGTTATGGTAACTAAATACGACATCTTTGAATTTGCTTACACTCATCGACATTCTGTAAAGCCCATCGAGGTAGCTAAGAAATTCAAGAAGAATGAGAGCGAGTATGATAATATTCACAGGATGTTTAAAGAGCTAGCTCAAGAGAACTTATTAACAAAAACAGATTATGGTTTTCAGGCCAAGAAAACAGACAAGACAAATTTACTATATCAAATTGTTTTTCATTGCCTAAGAAACGGAATTAATTACAATCAATTGTTGAATCCAGGACTTGCCAAATTTCTAGGTCGGACTTTGCAGAAAAAAGAGATAACATCGAGTGATGTAAATTTACATTCCTTAACTCTTAGAAAATATATAGACATCTTATACAAGAACGGTTTACTTTTGATAATTTCTGAAAAGCCGCTTAGAGTTAAGGTTTTCTATAATATTTTATTGAACAATCTTTTAGTTTATTTTGGATATAAGCATAAAGTTATAACTGAAGATACAACAAGTTATTTAGAAGATATTGAAAAAGAGCTTATTAAATTTAGGAAATTAAAAAGAGGGAATGAGACAAAGTATCAGCAGATAATTGAGGACTTTGAAGTTTCTTTTATTCATCATAGTTTATCTTTGGAAGGAAATCCCATAACTCTTAATGAGACTAAAATAATTTTGAAAGATAAAATCATTCCTGCAAATCTTAAAAGCAAAGATATTGATGAAGTTAAGAATTACCAAAAAGCGCTTTTACAGATGTTGAAAGATAGCCAGGATAAGAAACCTTTAACCTTACAGACAATTTTGGATTATCATTATCTTGCAATGCAACATGATCCGGATCTTGCAGGAAAAATAAGGAAAATAGAAGTGCATATCTCTGGAAATCCTAGCTTTAGAATAACAAAAGCAATAAGCATTGAGAGAGAACTTGAAGAATTAATTAAAAAATATAATCATTTTATTAAGAAAAATAAAATAAATCTCAAGGAGATTTTAGATTTTGCTGTTTATTTCCATAATGAATTTCAGCATGTTCATCCATTTGAAGATGGAAATAGCAGAACAACCAGGTTAATTACCTTCCATTTGTTGCAATCAAAAGACATTCCAATGTTCGATATTCCCTACGGATTATTGGATGAATATTTAGGATATACTAAGGGGGCAAGAATGAGAGAAGATAAAAAACTTCTTTCAAATCTACAAAAAGTTATTCTTTGGAATATCAAGAAAATAAATGGGGGGTTGAGCTATGAGAAAACAATTATCTTTCTTAAATAAGCTGCAGTTTGATGATAGTTTTAATGGAATATTTGGGTCTTTTTCCTACTGTGAGAAAGATGTCCAGACAACAAAAGAGCTCATAACTAGTTTATTGTGACCTGACTAACGGGTCAAATAAGGATAAAGATAATTGAAACATTTAAGCCTTTCTAGGAGAGCTATTGGGAAACGGAAGAGAAATTTAGTCGGAATTTCCGGCAGGGTTCAGACTTACTCTAAGTAATAGCTTAAGAGCATGCAAATAAAACTTAATGTCTTTAGCGAATACTGCCGTTCGAACACCAAAAACTTAATATATACCTTAATGTAAAATAAGTCAAGAGGTGTCTTAATTGGTCGGTACAGGTGGATTTTCCGGTTGGATGTTACATACCTATAAAAGAATTAGGTTTCTTCTTATTGTTGGCGTTGTTTTGGCGTTAGTCTTATGGTACTTTAATAGTGTTTTATTTTATAATGTTGTTTATAGTGGGGTAGATTTTGCTTCTGCGACTGGTAGTGTTGTTAAAGATTTTGTTGGTGGATTTTAAAAAAAATGAATTCTCCCGGCCGCAGCAGAGCTGCGGGGTATCCATAAACTAAAACTGAAAACCAACTCTGAAGGTCAACAGAAAACTATAGAACGAATCAAAAAGAAAACTTTAGACTCCTAAGTCTTTCCTAGAATATTCTTTATCCTTAACTATATTGGTTTCAAATTCTAATAGTCGTTGGTATAATTTTATACTTCTAAGGGTTTTTAACTCTTCTTTCATTTTTTTATACTCTATTCTTGGGATGGTTTCTTCTATACCTTTGTATGCTACGTTTTGTTTATATACATTACGAATTTTTATTTTTTAACTTAGAAAGAAGTGTAATAATCTTTTTAGTTGCTAAAATATCTACCCTTATTTTTTGCGCACCACGCGTACCCCGAGACCAGAATTCGAGTACTGCGGATACCTGCCGCAACCGAGGTAGGCCCCATCGGAATTGGCACCGAACCTAGCGATACACTCTTCTGTATCCCTAGGTCTACTGTTCACTCTCCAAAGATACGCATCTTTTCCCGTCAACCATTGGTAGACTGCATTAATGTCGTGTAGATTATCTGCGCTTAGGAGGGCTTGATAGGCTTGGGGAGTATGGGAATTCTTTACCCATTCGTCGGGACCCACCATGGTTTCGTCTACGGTATACGCATCGGGCATAGTGTAGTTATGAATTACGAGATCTTTACCCTTTGGTTTATACTGTATTCTCGTTAAGGTCATTAACCATTTTGCAAGCATCTGACTTTTTATGAAGGTCTGCGCTTCTTGGACTGCTTTCTGTTGCGCTGGATCGTCTCTTAACTGGTAGAGTCTATCGAATACGGCATGGTATAAGGGAAAGTCTCCTACATAAAAATCTCCTCGCGTTTGGGCTTGCCTAGAATATTGGGTCCACTCATCTTGCGTTTTGGTTGCTTCGCTATCGAGTAATGCCTTTGAGAGATCTACGGTCTGGGTTTGATTTCGGTAGTGTACTCCCGGAATACTCCAGAACGCTACCTTGTCCTCTAGAGGTGGTTGTGGATCTGGTGGTGTAAAAGATTCTGGAGGAGTAGATGGGGAAGGAAGCGATTGCTTGTAATACCAGGCTCTCGCTATTTCTTCTGCTGTTCTTTTTCCGGTGATTATGGTGGAGGTCATGCTACTTGTTTATAGTAATGGGCCGTTGTATCAATTAATAATTTAGATAAATCGTCGTCTCCCCTTACATATTCTACTTTAACCCCCCAACTTTCTAAATCTGCTGTAAATGTATTTTTTGGCCCTATATGAATATGGCAATAATCCTGACTGGCAATGGCTTCTCTATAGGTCTCTTTTACCGTTGACCAATTTTCTATTTCCCCATCAGAAATTGACACCAAGAAGGACCGTTCACCTACTGCTGCTTTTACTATAGATGGATCTAAACTTGTCGTCTTACTAGTTGGTTTTTTAAGTAGTGCTCTTCGTTCTTCTTCACTTCTTAATTTCTGCCTTCCTGTCGTTCTTGTTTGATCTGCAAACACAATTGCTTCTGCACTAACATAGGCAGCAATTCCTTGCCTTTCTAAATAGTTGTCAATTCCATAGAGTCCTTTTAATGCATAATGGTATTTACTCCTATCTCCCCATGGAATAAACGACGTATTCCCTACCTCATCATTATTTTCTGGAGATTGTGCCATGGAACCAGACGTGTCTAAGACTACTACTTTTAGACGTGGAAACTCTCTAGGATGAGTTTTATAGGTTACCGGATACTGTAGTGAGTGTCTTGCTACCTTTAAGGTTACGTCTCCTTCCTCGGTAATACCTATGCCCTTGATTCTCTGTACTTTGACCGTATCTTCTGTCGGATTTCTTCTTCCATAGTACGCTATAGGCAAGGAACTTGCTTCTTGGTAAGATTTCGTTCTTACGATTACTTCTCTTGATAACTTTCGGTATAAGGCATCCAATTGGAGTAGGGGATCTTCATGATGACTAGCTCCCCTTCCCGTCTTGTATCTTGTGTGAGCTAACTCTTCTTGCGTTTTGGGCAACCTTAATTCTTTATCAAACGGATTTTCTCCTTCGTTACCGAAACATACTCTTTGACTTGGTTGACTATCCTCGAGAAGATCGGCTGTGGCTATTGCAAACTGATATCCTAGATCTCTCCATTCCGATTTATTAAAAAGTTTGTCTACTAAGGTAGGTTTTTCATCTAACCTAACTAGAGAATTGGTTTTTAATTGGTTTTTTAAATAGTTTTTAAATTTATTGACTGCTTCTTGTACGCTGGGATCATTACTATAAAATCTCTTTAGTAACGATGCATCTATGGCCCTTCCCCACAACGCTAAGTTAATTTTTACAAATGCCTCATAAAACTGACTAAATCCCTGTTCTAATCCCTCATTATTCCAGAAGATAACCTGGCCCGCATGTCGTGTTTGTGTTCTTGTATTAACGTTATCAATAACATCTTCGAACGCATTGGTAACATAGGACTCTAGCCCCGTTTTTCCTTTTTCTTTTAATCCTTGAGCTATTCCATCTTTAATTTGATCATGATATTCTACTGTATAAGGACATCCTCGTGTAGTTTCTGTAGGTAGTTCACGATGACCACATCCATGGTTTAAAAGGTCGACTGCTGTAATTTCTAAAGGTTTATCTTCTGTTTCTAATTCATAGTCTTGAAGTACCTTTTCTAAGTATATCTTTGTCTCTCTATCGGGAGTAAGATTTAGGTCTTCTCTTACGCGTACTACAATTTCTTTCCAATCATGAGTAATATATTCAGTTAAACCCCTTCCGGTTTTAGGCCTTTCAAATTTTAATCTAGTTCCCACTAAACCAATTCTGTTTTTTCTTTTTTCCAAGGCTGTAGTTAAGTGTGTCATTTCGAATTATGAGACTTTATTTTTTGCGCACGACGCGTACCCCGAGACCAGAACCCGAGCACTGCGGACTCCCGTCGCAATCGAGGCTGGCCCCATCGGAATTGGCATCGAACCTAGCGACACGCTCTTCTGTATCCCTAGGTCTACTGTTCACTCTCCAAAGATACGCATCTTTTCCCGTCAACCATTGGTAGACTGCATTAATGTCGTGTAGATTATCTGCGCTTAGGAGGGCTTGATAGGCTTGGGGAGTATGGGAATTCTTTACCCATTCGTCGGGACCCACCATGGTTTCGTCTACGGTATACGCATCGGGCATAGTGTAGTTATGAATTACGAGATCTTTACCCTTTGGTTTATACTGTATTCTCGTTAAGGTCATTAACCATTTTGCAAGCATCTGACTTTTTATGAAGGTCTGCGCTTCTTGGACTGCTTTCTGTTGCGCTGGATCGTCTCTTAACTGGTAGAGTCTATCGAATACGGCATGGTATAAGGGAAAGTCTCCTACATAAAAATCTCCTCGCGTTTGGGCTTGCCTAGAATATTGGGTCCACTCATCTTGCGTTTTGGTTGCTTCGCTATCGAGTAATGCCTTTGAGAGATCTACGGTCTGGGTTTGATTTCGGTAGTGTACTCCCGGAATACTCCAGAACGCTACCTTGTCCTCTAGAGGTGGTTGTGGATCTGGTGGTGTAAAAGATTCTGGAGGAGTAGATGGGGAAGGAAGCGATTGCTTGTAATACCAGGCTCTCGCTATTTCTTCTGCTGTTCTTTTTCCGGTGATTATGGTGGAGGTCATTAGCGTTTCTTATCTTCTTTCTTAATTCCTTCTAAAATCTTTGGATCTGCATGAGAATTACTTGCTACACCTTCAATATACCTTCGTACGGGAAGCCATTTTCCTTCGGTTCCAAGAGGATTAATTTTATTTAATGCCTTCTCATCTGTACCACCCAAGGAAGCAATGGCAACTGCGGCTTCTAACGCTTCTCTTTTATCTGCAATATCTGCCCTTATCTTTTCCATCACTGCATCAAAGGCAGCATACGGATCCTGATTATGTTCTATATCTACAAATTGAGGAGCTAGAACACCTGAATAAGGAATCGTTAATCTTAACCCATCCAAAAACAGCTTAGTAGTATCTACGTCACGACCTCTTGCCTCTGCAATCATCTGTAATGCTTGGGTTAGTCCTATATTTGCTAGTATGGCTCTTTTCGATAAGGGCATAATTTTTGATTCGTCCGTATCTTCTCTAACTCCTGAAACGTTGGGCCAGGACGCTGCCAGTACTCGCTTACTGTGTCTTGGAGTGCTTTGTAGATAATCTAACCCTTTATGAAAATAAATTCCTAGAGCAGGTAATATTAAAGGGGTCTCTCTTTGTCTAAATTCTGCGTTTAATGCTAACACATCCTCTAGGCAGGGATTTTCTATTGTCGGCGGAGTTGCTCGTGGATCTTTTTTACTGCCAAATACTACTCCGTCATCTTCTTCCGTAGTCATGAACTGGGGGTCATCTAATTTTACAATTAAGTGCATTCTATCCCTTAATGCCCTATCGGTATCTGAAATACCAACATATGCCCCATTACCAATGTTACCCGAAGCGTATCCTACCGAATATCCGTTATTTCCTAATCTTAACACTTTTCCATTATGGACTAGCTTTCCGTCAAAGAAATTAAAGAAATAATTCATAATGATGGGAGGACATCGATTTAGTTCATCTACATAGTATAAGGCTTTGTTTACATTCTCTGTGAGCTCTACTAAGTCTTTGTCGGATGCGGCATCTTTTAATTTGGCTAGGTTTACCTGTTTTAATAATTCTGAGGGCTCAAAATCAGGCCTTCCTTCTGCGTAACAGAAGCTATCCCCAAACATTCCTGCTAAATCGTTTACTAATTGGGTTTTACCTTCTCCTGTTCCCCCGACTAAATATACATTTAAGGCTGCTATTAAAGGGGCAGCCACTAGCACATCTCGTACAGTATAAGGAATATCTCCTAAAACGATCTCTCTCGTATTAACGTACGAACTTTCCCTGGAAATCCTTTCTATTCTCTCTTTCATCCTAAAATTCCTCATAAAATCTAATAAGTTCACCTTTATAAAGTTTACTATTTTGTTGTTACTCTATAGTTATTATTAATAACCTATCCCTTATAGGTTTACTGCGGAATTTTTATGAATCCTCCAGGCCACAGCAGAGCTGCGGGATATTAGACCCAAACGGGAATAAAAGAATTAGCGTTTCTTCATAATTAAACGTATGAAGAACACTATGATTACTAGTAAGAGGATATCTCCTAAAATGATTAGAGTCGTTGTCCACCCACTGCCTCCTAGTCGATCAATAAAGGTAGTAAATCCTGTTGGAGGAACTCCTCGCACTACCCCCTCGTCTACCAATAGGACTAGAGTCTTTTTCTCTATAACGTTCCCTACGCTATCCTCTACCGTAATGCTAAAGCTATACGTGCCTTTTACTTCGCTACCCAATAATAGCGTTACAAATCCGGTGCTTGACTCTTTAGAACCAAGATTTTTGGTGGGTTGATCTATACTTACTAGGGTAGCAAAGATGCTATACTCCTTTACGTCTAAAGTAAACGTCTCTTTGCTATCTCCCGTATTAGTTATTTTAACGGGAATAGAGATAGACTCTCCTGCAACTCCTTCTAGCGATGTGTCTTTAATTTCTAGAGTATCTTGAGGTGGTTCTTCACTATCGGGAGTAGAACACCCTGACTCAATAGTAAACGAACTTGTTTTAGACCCTAAAAAGTCCTCTCCCTCATCTTTTGCGGTGATTTTTAACTCATAGACTCCTTTTTCTGCATCCTTAGGAATTAATACTCTAAACGAAACTTCTTTAACTCGGTCATCAAAGTCTTCTGAGTCTAGATCAAAATTACTCGATTTTTGCGTTATATCTAGTTCTGGAATTGTTAGCTCTAGATACATATCGTCTTGTTTTGAAGAACCTGTATTAATAACGATCGCATCGATATCTATGTTAACCCCACAACTTGCGGGTTCTGGACTTATGGTTACATCCTCAAACTGAGCTCGGTCATTTTCATCTTTTTCTATAGTCACTTCATTTTCAAATACTTGAACGACATGAACGCTATCTCCATCTTCATCCCTTCCATTAACGGTGAGGGTAACATCAAAGTCATCTTCATCGACGTTTAATGGAATCGTTAAGGTAAAAGATTTATCAGTATCGTCTCCGGAATCTAAATCAAATTCTTGAGTAATCTCCTTTAAATCCTTGCCATCATCAATATTAGTAATCCTTAAGGTGGCCTTTAAATTTTCTAAGTCTAACACACCAATATTATCAAAAGTGATATCAAAGTTTATCTCTTCTCCCGGAGCTAGTTCATCATCGGGATCCCTATTATCAATAGAGATGCCTAATAAATCAGATTCTACTTTAGTGGTTAAGGTAAACGTAGTGCTTGTTACCGCGTTGCCTACCTTAATCGGACCTACATATGAACCCAAGAATAAGTCTTCATTAATAACGGCAAACACGTCTACAGTTGTCTCTTGACCGGCATTTAAGGAAAAATCCGCCTTACTAAATGTCAAGACTGCCTTATTTCCATCATTATCGGTAAAGGTCTCTTGATTATAGGTAAGATTAATATTATCTATTCGTGTATTACCACTATTTTTAACGATAAACGTTTTATTAGGGGTAGTATCTCCTGGATTTCCTGTTAAGACTATGGGTGTGTCCCTAGTTGTAAGAGCAGAAGTAGGGTTTACGCTAATAACTAACCCGGTTGTGTCAGAATGACTATTATTCTCTGTTTTAGCCTCTAGTGTGCCGGTATACGTGGCGGGTACTACATTTGACCCCACCACTACATTCACGCTTTTTGTGGCGGAAGAACCTGCATCTAAATCAAATTTTACAGGGAAAGTAAGAACGATATTTCCAAAATTATCTCCCTTTTGAACGATACTAATATCCTTTAAGACCGTAGTTCCTTTATTTTCTATCGTTAATTGTACGGTGAACGTAGTGTCTGCATCTTTAGTAAAACTTTGTGATGTTTCAACGATATTTAAGTCGCCTACTGCGTTTACTAGCACAATAGACATTAATACGCTTAGCAAAATAGTTGCCAGTTTTTTCATATGGTTGACCCCCTGAATAGTATGACTTCGGAGTAGTTCCCTCCTTATATAAACCTTTTGTTTTGTCTTAACTTTTAAGAAGTAGCTACTTTTAACTGGTGGAAGTAAATGCTATTATATATTCGCTATATACTTAGTACATAAATAGTTGTTTTACTTTTTTTATCTATGCGTGGTCAATGTCAACTTTGTGAGGGAATGATCATTAATCCCGTTTGTGTACGATGCTTGGATAAGGTAGCTAAACAATTTTTTCTTCGACAAAGAGATTATTACAGGGTACACGAACTAGTGGAGGATTTATCCTTATTTAATCGCGAAGGAATTTCCTGCATCCTATGTAAAAAGAAAAATGCGGTGTGTTCCACCTGTTTTAGTAAAGAGGCTTCGTACTTAGTTAAAGAGAAGGGTCTAAGTGAACAGTTTATGCACATACTTGCTTTGGACTTAGATAAGAAACCTTTATAATGTTTAATTCTCTTTTAACGCTATGCGCTATTATGTTGACCTTATTCTACGGCTTATTCTTTCTTTTTCCCTATTTTTAGTAAATCTTTCTTTGGTTACCTTGCCCATAACGTTCTATTCTAGTTATTATTTTTTAGTCTCTTTAGGATACTCGGTGGGGTTAGACGCCCCTAATGTGCTCACCCTTAAAGATACTACCGTTAATTTTGTAGAAGCCTGTAGCGCAAGCGTTGCTTATACTTTGTTAGGACTTTTGATTTTGTTAACAAAAGGCGTTTTGTGGAAAACACGACTAAGAATGTTTTTATATGGGGCGGGAATTATTTTTATTGTTAATTTATTTCGGGTGATTCTACTGCTTGTTATTCTAACGGAGTATGGACGCGACTACTTTGATGCCGTTCATTTATTCTTTTGGGATGTCGTTGCATCCGTATTAGTCGTAGGAGTCTGGATTTATTTAGCTAAGAGATACTCGGTAAAAGAGATTCCGGTTATAAGTGATCTAAAAGAATTACGGCAGAGAAGTATGTTTAGGTAGATTTATAAAAAACTCTACGATTCTTTTTTGATGGACTTAGAAACTATTTGTATTAAGTTTGCACAAGTAAGACACTTAGACTTAATAACTATACTCCCAAGCTCAGTGCAGTATTGTCAACTACCCCGCATTAAAATGCTGAGCTTGTAACTATGCTCGCTCGCAGTTCCTCACGAAGTGAGGCTTTGAGTTCATCGCACGCTACGATTGGCTGGTTGACGTGCAGCCTGCTTGCCCTGCCTTTGGCAAGACAAGCGATGTTTCTAGACGCATTGAGGTCAGCATGAAGGGAATAACCACAAACACCACAGTGGAAGAGTCTGCCTTTACGGTTAGCTCTACGTATGTCTCCACAACGATTGCAGGCTTGGCTGGTGTAGTGACTATTGACGAGAATCACGCTCTTCCCCAGCATTTCAGCTTTGTAAGTTATGAAGCTCAAGAGTTGTCTTGCACTCCAATTCCCAATAAGCTTTCTTGTCTTTTTTCCGGTTTTACCTTTCCTCTTCATACTACCCGTTCTCAACTCTTCAAGGGCGATAGCATCGCAATCCTTGTTAACGATTCTTTTCGAGATGCAATGATTTACGTCAGCGACGAACCGTCTCTCTCTTCCTGCCAAACGTTGCAAATGTTTTCTGGCAGGACGAGTGCCTGCTCGCTGAAGGCATCCTTTCAAATACTTATATCGCCCTTTGACTTCCCTAAGCTTTCTACTATCAAAAAAAGAATTATCACTAGTGACGGCTGGATTATACACTCCCCTATCTACCCCAATGATTCTTTTGACAATTCCTTTTTTTGGAACAAGCGTTTCAACGATGAGGTCCATGAATATTCGCCCACTTTTAACTCTGATTCTAGCAGAGTCAGACGTTTTGAAATCATATTTATCAAAGTATGCGGGAATTTTGACTGGGTATTTCTTTCTTCCCTTAAGGGTGCTCAGGCTGACGATTTTTGAATCAGGCAAGAGCCTGAACGTATTGTGGTTAAGCCGTATCGAGGATTCTTGTTTTTTGGTTGGTTTCCTTTTGAGTTTGAGCCTTTTGAGCATATCGCTTGCTTGGTCTCGAACCGCAGTCACAAGACTGCTGTTGAGTTCTGGGTGAGTTTTTCTGATAACGGAATAGGTGAGGTGGTGCAGTCTTGTTTTATTAAAAGTTTTTTCTCGCATTCCGATGCCTATGCACTCTTGACAGGCTTGATTACTCAACCGGATGGTGTTTCTCAAGTCATCGTCTCCGATGACTTCGGCTCTAATTGCTACTTTCATAATACTCTATTAAGGCGAAACATAGTTAAATAAGTTGTGTTTTAAATAATCAAAATTGTATATTCAAGAACAAGAAAAACCTAGGTGAACGAATTGCAATTCACACTGCATTCTTGATGCAGTGTCCCCTTGCAAACTAATTTATGGACAACCTACACAACAAGAAGGAACCTATTATCTTTTGTACATCCCGCGGGGGAAATCTGGAAGTACGTGGCATCCCAACTTGAGGGGGTGTCTAATACGTTTTCTGATGATTTACGCAAAAAATTTAGGCGATACCCTCGAGAGGATGGATATAATCCGGATCATATGTACTCACAGGAGTTTAGGGTTGAAATTTCTGAATTATCATCCGTATTAGACCGTGTTTATCTTCCCTTGCCAGCTTAGAATCTATGCATTTACAGAACAACTAACTATTTTAAGTGGATTATTTTCTTTTTTATATGTGGACTGTCGATGAAATTACTCAGTATCGGGCGACACACGTTGTTAATCCAATGTTAAGTGAGTTATACGCGACTGAAGGCCTTGTCTTTAGTGAGCCGTGGAGAAGAGCGGAATATTTAGTAAAAAAACTAGACCTTACGATGACCGATCACGACGTTCTTAGGATTGTGATTAGAGAACAGGGAAAAGTTGCTGCGTTAAACTTCTTGGAAGAATTGGCTATAGAGAGCTACCGATAATGGATTAAAAAAGATTTCTTTGGGAAAGGTAAACTATTTTAAGACTAAAGAGCCTTAATAAATAATGGTTAGTTTAATCGACATATTCTTACATTTAGACCAATATTTATCCTTAATCGTCTCGCAATACTCAACCTTAACCTATGTTTTTTTATTTTTAATCATTTTTATGGAAACGGGGCTTGTGGTTACTCCCTTTCTTCCTGGAGACTCACTTCTTTTTGCTATTGGGGCATTGGCTGCAACCGACGTGCTAAACGTCGAACTAGTTTTTTTAGTTATTTTTATTGCGGCTATATTAGGAGACACCTTCAATTACCATATTGGAAAAGTTCTAGGTCCTAAACTATTTCGAAAAGAGGATTCCTTTTTCTTTCATAAAAAACATTTAATACGTTCTCAAACTTTTTACGAAAAACATGGGGGGAAGACGATTATTTTAGCACGGTTTATTCCGATCATTCGAACCTTTGCGCCTTTTGTTGCAGGCATGGGAACTATGTCGTATCGAAAATTCTTAATCTATAATGTTGTGGGGGCATTTCTTTGGTGTGGGCTATTTATCTTTAGTGGATATTTCTTTGGAAACTTACCTTTTGTTCAAGAAAACTTTAATACGATTCTCTTAGTAGTTATCTTTCTTTCATTAATTCCACTGATAAAAGAAATCCTAGTTCATTTTTTCTTTCGTAAGAATTAACTAAATAGACGTTAGTTTCAAACGGTTCTGGTTTTAGAGGTACTTCTCGAAATCCTCATCACTAATTTTAGCCAACTCTAATACTCCTTTTAACGTACCTATCTTAATTTCTTTGTGGTTAGGAACAACCGTTCCAATAGCACCATGTGGCGTTTCCTTTCGAAGAACCATATGACTACCTCGTTGTCTTACTATCTTAAAACCAAATTTGTTGCATAAAATTTTAACACAATCTTTTCCAGAAATCTTCTTAAGCTTCAACCTCGGTCACCTCAAATGTTGCCAAAATAGGGTGAGAAGGTCGTTTTGATGGAAACTCTTCTAAGTATAATTCTGTTGCCTCCTTAAGGTTTTCAATAGCCTCTTCAATAGTATACCCTTGACTAACCGTCCCTATTTCAGCGCATTTGGCAACATACATATCTTCTTCTTTTTGAATAATTGCAGTGAATGTTTTCATGTTTATAAGAAGTTAAACTAGCTTTTAAACTTTACTAACTAAAACCTATGGGCTTTCTTGCTCCATGAGTGTAAAAAAAATTAATGTTACAAATTATCTATGTTTTTTCATTATCTTTTTCGCATAATCTATATATGTTGTTGAAGAATATTTGTGCGTTCTTTATGCTTTCTTGTGCCGGTTCTTGGTTTGCTTGGGGTATTCTTCTGTAGGTGAATCTTCCTCGTTTACCTTTCTCTAATTCAAAGATATGTAGTAGCGTATCTGCTTTCATTAACATGTTTTGATATATTTTTATTAATTCTACATCTACGGTTCCTCTGTTGACAAACTTTGAAAATTCGTCAAATGTTTTCTTGTGTTCTTCAGGTGTTTGTGTCTTAATGCCTTTTAATAAAAGATATGCTTTTGCGGCATAGAATATAGAGTAATAAGCATGTGAAATTGTTGCGCTGTAGTATGTATTTTATTTCATTCCAAAAATTTCAATTTGTATATTTTTGTCATCGCTAATCTTTTGAATTATGTTGGATAAATTTAATTCGTTTTCGGCTCTTGTAAGATAAATTTTATACTCGAAATCCATGTTCCATACCTTCCTTCATTAGGTCATAAAATATTCTGTGATTGTGAACTGCTAAATGTTTTCTGGCTATCTGTTTGCCTAAATTTTCTTCCTTATTTGTCAACATCTCCATTATTTCTTTTCTTGAAATAACATGAATATCTAGTTTAAGAGCATTTTTTAATTTGGCACTATTAACCGATGCTTCGATTCGTTTTCTTTTATCTTCGCTTTCAATAAATATTGCTACATCCAGATCTGAATCTTTTTTCTGTTCACCTAGAGCATAGGATCCAAATATAACTATTGAGTAGAACGGGGTTTCTTCGACAATTTCTTTTTTTAGGCTTTCTAAAGCAAACTTAGCAAGATGATGAATCCTTTGGTTATTACATAGGGCGATATAATAAAAGGCTAAGTCATTATCAAGGTTAAGACTCAAAATCCCCGATTTCCCAATCTTCCTCTCGATTAACACTTTTTCTTTTTTTAACAAGTTGATAGCTAAAGCCAATGCATTGTTTGACTTCTCTTTTAATTCTGTTTTTATTTCTTTTCGCGTGTATTCTGCAAAGATTTTTTTTACAAATACTTCAAATATCTTTAGTTGTTTTTTGGTAATCATTTCTAACCACTTTATTGGTTCATATAAACCATAATATTGGTTATTTATATAGTTTTCGTTTTAGAGGACGTGTCTAATTAATTGTCCAATTTTTATGTTATGGGAGACTTGAGAGGGGTGTCTACAAAAAAGTGCATTGTAACGTAAGCGGGAGTTATTTGGCTCAAAAAATTAATTGTTTTTTTTCTTTGGCTTATCCCAATAGGCAGACTTACAATTTGGACAGAGAATGAAAGGAGTTGAGCAGAATTGGTTTGTAGATACTTTTGATTTACAAACAAGATTTATGATTATTGGGGAATATATGAAAAGCAGAACTAATGAAAACTTAATCAAGGTTATGAAAAAAACTAAATTCAAAACAGGTGAACAAGTTAAGATAGTTACAACAGATGGATTACAAGGATATCCTACTGTTTTAAGAAAAACATTCAGTTTACAATCTCCTTATCATGCTTCTTCAAGAACAAAGAGCAAGATAATCCATAATGTTGTTATAGCAGACGAAAGGGAATTTAATCATCCTATTGAGAGATTACATAATACTATAAGAGAACGAACTAAAATTATGAGGGGATTTCATGGTTGCATTGAATCTGCTCATGCAATTATGAATGGTCTAGAGATTAACTATAATTTCAATAGAAAACACATGTCTTTAGGAAATAAAATGCCATCGGAAATTGCTATGCCTCAATTAGAGTTAGGAGTAAATAAGTGGTTAGACTTGATTAACTTGAATAAGATCTAAACTTCAACTTTGTTTAGATATTCAGCTAATTGCTTCATATCGTCTGGCTTTCCTTCTAATTCTGAATAATATTTATTATCCATCTCAAAATAAAATTTGTTTACAAAATCAATAGTCTTTCTATAGTGTTCTATACATTTTTTCTCCACTAATTTATTAAAAAAAGCAATATATCTCATTAAAGCTTCAATTAGTTCTTTTACCTCTGCATCTTCTTTAAAATTAGGTTTATCATTAATTTCTAAATACAATTTATCTAAAAATTCAATAGTTTCTTTATAATTTTCAATCCCCCTCTTTTGTATCAACTTATAAAAAACACAGGCGTATTCAGTTAAAGCTCTTGTTAATTCTTTGATTTCAGGATCTTTGATTCTATATATTTCCGTTTGGAATCTGTCCATATCATCAAGTTCTTTTTTTATTGTCTCTTGGAAAGTTTGATTTTTAATTTTTGAACGCAAAATAATCCCATGCTCCACTAAACCTTTATGAAATCCTTTCAGTCCTTTCAACATTCTTTCGTTTAGCTTAGGTATTTGCGTTTTATACATTTGCATTTTATACAGTTCCAACTACCATTATCTACTTCTAAGAAAGACAAAAAGAAAATTATCTTTCTTCAGATTCTGCCTTAAGCTCAGAAAACTTCTCGTTCAGCATAGATATTTCTACCAAACCAACATGGAAGTTTTCAAGACCTTCCAACATCTCCTGATTAAATCCACACAATGGCATTTCATTTTCCTCCTAATTTAGTTACTTGTAATACTCAATTAGTTTATATAAAATAAACTATACAATAATTTTACAAAAACTAAACATTTATATATTAATAGTTACTATATGTATAATATGATTAAATTAGATGCTTTCGATAAGAGAATTTTGGAAGAGTTAATAGAAAACTCAAGGGAACAGGTAACTACTATTGCAAAAAAGATTAGGCTTAGAAGAGAAAACGTTAATTATAGAATAAATCGGCTTGTCAAACTTGAGTTAATAAAAGAGTTTAATACAATTTTGAATGAAAAGAGCTTGGGGCTTTCTCATTATGTTATCTTCTTAGAATTAGTGAAATTAGAAGAAGAAACGGAAAAACAAATTATAGAGTATCTTAAAAATAGCCATTTTATGAGCTGGATAGGAACTTCTGCAGGTAAATGGAGTTTAGTTTTTGATATAATTATTTACGATAAAGATTCTAACCTCGAGGAAATATTAAGAAATCTTCTCAAAAAATTTGGAGATTTTATTGACAATTATGAAGTCTTAAGGTTAGTTGAGGGAAATTATTTTGCATCAAAATTAATGGGAAAAGATTATACACTTACTAAAATAGAAAATAAAGCGATTATTAAACTTGATAAAATTGATCTTAAAATTCTATCAATGTTAAATCAAGATTCGAGAAAAACATTGGTTGATATTTCTCACCAAACTAACTTGACTCCTCAAGCAGTAAACAATAGGATTAAGGCAATGGTCAAGAACAGAGTAATAAATGGATATACAATATCTCTTGATTGGAAAAAATTAGGTTATGAATGGTTTGCGATACAAATAAAACTTCAAAAATTTGACGAAGATATAGACAAACAAATAAAAGGATTTTTCACAAACCATAAGAAAGTAGTCTTTTATTATAAATATCTTGGAGGTAGTTGGAATTATGATATAGGGGTTTTAGTCCAAAACTCTAATGAGCTTCGTGAGTTTATTAATGAATATCGAAAAAAATTTTCTGGGGTTTCTAAAATTTCAGATGTGTTCTTAACATTAGAAGAAACAACAGGATATAAAATGCCAGAAGGAGTTTTTGAATAATTAGGATTAGGAATGTTTATCATTGCCTTTTCTATTCAATAACTCCCTTTAACGTTACAATGCAACAAAAAAGATATATTCATAAATGTAGAAAAAAGTAAAAAGTTTTATCTTAGAAAAAAATGAAAGTAACCACCTTAGCAAAATGGGAACGTATACTTCGTCCTTTTGTGACTACATTACCTTCGTCCCTAGCAGTTTCACGTTATTCTTCTGGTAGATTAGGTTTTTTAGCAAAATTAAAAGAAGAAGTCCCTCCTGAAACTTACCTCCCACCTGAAGGTTTAGCTAGAGAATTGTGGGGTATTCGTTTTCGTGCTCCACTTATGAACGCTGCAGGGATGTTTAAAAACGGAGAATGTTATGAACTTGTTGCACGACAAGGAGCAGGAGCCTATCTTGGCGGGACAGGAACATGGAACCCGAGAAGAGGAAATAACTATAAGGAGATTTACTTACCCTTTGTTCCTTATCCACGATCCCACTCCGCGTCTAATTGGTTAGGTTTACCTAATGAGGGGGATGAAATCAATTCTCAAAGAGCCACCAAACTTGAAAGAATTGTAGATACCCCTATTGGTTGGAGTATAATGGGTTCTTCTGATTTTCAAGGAGAAGAAAAATTAAAGTATCTTGTTGAAGGGATGAAACTATACGACAAAGCAGGTGTTGATTTTCTTGAGATAAACGAAAGTTGCCCAAATACTGCCGATGGAAGACCACAAGATGACGATACAACTAAGAGCCTAATATATGTGAAGGAACATTTCTTAGAGCAAAGAACAAGACGACTTCCAGTTATGGTAAAATTCTCTACAGATACAGACGTTGAACAGTTACCTTCTCTTTTAGATCTACTCTTTAGCTTGGGTTATGATGGTGTTAATTTTGGAAATACCTCCACTGCTTATACTAAACGAAGAGATAAAATTGACCCTAAAGAAAGGAAGCTTTTTGATTTTTTCACTCAAAGTTTTGGAGGTGGCGTAAGCGGAAGACCACTTCTAGAATCTTCTCTAGAACTTGCTAGTCGTGCCGTTGAATATACAAGAGTCGGACCCCCGTCGCAAGAATTTCATGTCATACGAACTGGCGGAATTGAAACGTGGAGAGATATTGAGGATTCAGAACGAATAGGAATATCCCTTAACCAATGGTATACTGGATATTTTGAGAATTTTTCCAAACATGGGCATGATGTTTATAAACAATTGTTTGAAAATTTTAGATAATGGCGCACTGCCCCCCTTAGGGGAGTTCTATTCAGTTAGATTTCTTTCTTTGTTAATAAAGACTAAGGAGTACTATAGTGTTGTCCACGTTATGCTTATAATATTTTTATTTGTGGACAATAATTGTTAACTTTTTTGGTTCTGATCTTTGGCGAGAAATTTTTCTCATGCCTACTTCATTTAGTTCACCCTTAATTATATGCACTTTTAAATAGTAGTGTACCCGTATTCTTCTATTAAATAAACGAGTTTATATTATTTAGTAGATAAATTAATTTAAACCACTGTTTTTTCTTAATTATTATGAATTTTGCACCTATTAATTTAGAAGGTTTTGATGGTAGACAAGAGGCTTTAGCAGGAATTAAAAGATACATCCACCCTATTACCCAAATAATGTTTTATAGAACTAATGATTTGATTCATTCACAAAGAGTTCTGTGGCATCTTGAAGAAGCAATTCCAAATATTTTAAATGTGTATGGAAATAGTTTTGATGTTGGATTTGCTAGAACCTTAGCCTTAGTACATGATGATGTTGAAATTCTTATTGGAGATGTTCAACTATGTGATAAGGAACATATGAGACATGATCAACTTGATGAAATTTTAACAGAAGAGAATCGCGCAATCCCAAGAATAGTAAGAATGTACAACCCGGTAGCAAATGGCCATGATTACGGAGAACTGCTAACTGCTGCAAAAAGTAAGGATCGATTAGAAGCCCAATTTGTATCTTTCTTTGATAAATTTGATGGGGCAGGAGAAGCATGGCATGAGGTATTTGCGGGTAACACCCATTTCTTACTTCCTTCTGAAGGATACGTGCGACGATTAAATGAGTTTTCTGCTAAGTATCCCACTATGGCAGAATTTTTTAAACGCTTTTCTATGTATTTGCCTGAACCTTTTGATTTTAGATCAACCGTAGAGCGAGGTCAACTTCATACAGAAAATTCATTATTACAAGATAGCGGTTATGCTCCTTATGAGCGATGGAAACAAACTATCTTTAGTTGTGAAGGTAGTACTCTTCTTGTAACCCAGATAGAGTTTTATTAATAAAATCTCTTTTTTGTGATAGAGTCCTTTAGATTGTTTAGAAAACTAATTCAAAAAGTATTTAAATAGGTTTATTTAACATTATTTAATGGAGTATAAATGGTACTAAAAACGTTTAATATAAATGGGCAAGTTTATGATAAGTTTTCTAAATTCTGTAAAGAACATGGGATAAGCATGAGTAAACAAGTAGAACTTTTTATAGAATCTCAAATAGGTGATGAAGACGTAAAACCCGTATATTTAAAAAAACTTGAAAAAATAAGAAAAGGAAAATATCATAAATTTAATACTGTCGCTGAGTTAAGGAAAGCTATTGAAAAATGAAAGAATTTGAATTCAGTGACCCTTTAAAAAAAATTCTTAATAAAATTTACAAAAAAGACAGAACAACGTATGAAACACTCATGAGGAAGGTTGATGAAATTTTGAATACCGCTGATTTGGATCATTATAAAAATTTAAGATATAATATGAAGGACAGTAAGAGAGTTCATATAGGTCATTTTGTTCTTGTTTTTAGATGTGTTGAAAATAAAGTTTATTTTGATGATTTTGACCATCATGATAACATCTACTAATATTACTTGAATTTAGTCTAATTGATGTTAGTTTCCCTGAGCAGCAAACGAGGGTGGGATTGAGAAGAGAAACGACGAAGAATTGCGAACGTATGGACCCCAGTAACGTTTTTATAGAAATTCGTCTATTGAATTATTATACCCCCGTTTTAAGCAGAAAGAAGACTAATCCAAAAAGTATTTAAATTCTTAACTATAGTTAATTTTATGAAATTAATGCCACAAGAAATCGAAGTATGGTACATCCTTCCAGCCATTAGACGAGAGCTTACGACCGCATTAAAAGAGAAAGGGATACCCCAGAAAGAAATCGCTATTCTTTTAGGAATTACTGAATCGGCAGTATCCCAGTATTTACATGAAAAAAGAGGTCATGGAATTAAGTTTAACCGTAAACTTTTACAGTATATTAAAGAATCGGCGGATAAAATTATGGAAAACCCCCAACTAGGAGCCATAGAAATACAGTCTATTCTGAAAGAATCTTTAAAGCAAGATCTTCTTTGTCAGATTCATCGTCAGTATGATTCTGAGGTACCTAAATCTTGCGAGGTTTGTTTTAACCCTTAAGAAAAAATGGAAAATTTTACTACAGATAGGAGTAGGTATGATGATGCCGTCCAATTAAAGAATGAGTTTACTGCAGAACCTGGACTTAGCGAAGCATTAGTTAGATTTATCTCTAAAAATAAGAATGAACCTGAATGGATGTTACATAAAAGATTACAGGGGTTAACGTTATTTAAAGAAACTAAACTGCCTACCTGGGGACCCGATTTAAGTCGTTTAAATCTAGAGAGTATTAGTTATTATGTAACATCTGGCGTAAAAGAAACTAAGAGCTGGGACGAGTTACCGGAAGAAATTAGAAAAACGGCAGAAAGACTGGGGGTTCCTCAGGCTGAACGAGAGGCTTTGGGCGGGGCAGGTTTCCAATTCGACTCAAACATGGCCTACCATAACTTGAAAAAAGAACTCGAAGAACAAGGAGTCGTTTTTGAGAACATGGATGTAGCAGTTCAAAAGTATCCTGAACTAGTTAAGAAATATTTTATGACGTCGTGTATTCCTGTTAACGATCATAAGTTTGTTATGCTCCATGCTAGTGTTTGGAGCGGCGGAACTTTTATTTATGTGCCTAAGGGAGTTAAAGTTAAGGCTCCTCTACAAGCCTATTTTAGAATGAATGCACTACAAGGAGGGCAATTTGAACATACCTTAATTATTGCGGATGAAGATTCGCAAGTGTCTTATATCGAGGGGTGTTTTACTAAAGGGAACTTAATCAGTTCTAATCCAGACCATAAACCAATAGAAGAGCTGAAAGTTGGAGATAGAGTCTTAACACATGATGGATCTTATAAAAAAATAAAAGAAACGTATCAACTGCCTTACGAAGGCAAATTGGCGAAGATTTTCCTTACGGGAAGATTAGGAGAAATTATAGAAGCTACTGAGGATCATCCATTTTTATATGTTAATAAAAAACATAAAAGAGAAAGAAATAAAAGTTGGACTATCCGATGGAATTTTCCTAAGTTTTTTAAAAAAGGGGATTATCTAGTAATACCTATAAACAAAACAAGGATTATTAAAAAGTATCATGAAGTAGAAATTAAAGAATGGATTGGTAAAAAGAAGGGTTGGCGAAAAATAAAAAAGAAAATACCCTCTACTGAAGAATTCTTTAAACTAGCGGGATATTACTTAGCCGAAGGAAGTATTTCTGGTGGGCATTATCTCAATTTTTCATTTGGATCTCATGAAAAAAATCTAATTGAAGATGTTGAAAAGTTGTTAAACTCTGTTTTTAGGGTAAAAACTTTGAGAATGTATCACAAAAAGAATAATGGAACTAATGTAGTCGTATGTTCAACTGAATTGTGTAGAATTTTTGAGATATTCGGGAAAAAGGCTAACCTAAAACAAATCCCCTCTTGGATGTTGTTGGAGGCCCCAGAAAAACAAAAATTTTTGATTGAAGGATATTTTAAGGGCGACGGTAACTATTATAATAAACGAGTTAAATCTGGGGCCTTGAAAGAAGCGATTAGGATTAATTCTGTCTCTTATATTTTGATCAAACAGTGTAGGGATATTCTGTTAAGGCTTAGTATTCCGGGTTTTATAAACTCTAGGGACCGGTCTAAAGAAGGAAGACAAACAATGTACACCTTAGGAGTTACAGGAGATCATATGATAAAATTTGGAAAGCTGGTCGGAATTAAAGTCGATGATTTAGTAAATGGAGTTAGAAGAGGAAGCAGAATTGGAATTAACCAAGATTTTGCATTTTACCCTATATCCAAAATAGAGTCAAGAACTGTCAAAAATGAGATAGTCTACAATTTTTCTGTGAAAGATAATGAAACCTATTGCGTGAATGGTGTGGCTGTGCATAATTGTTCTAGCCCTTTATATTCCTCTGGAAGCTTACATGCCGGTTGCGTTGAGATCCATGTTTTAAAAGGCGCACGTGTACGTTATTCTAGTGTTGAAAATTGGAGTAAGACGGTATATAACCTAAACACTAAACGAGCTTTGGTGCATGAAAACGCACTTGTCGAGTGGATAAATGGAAATAATGGTTCGTGCACTACGATGCTTTATCCTAGTGCGGTCTTAATCGGAAAAAATGCTAGAGCAGATTTCTTAGGTATTGCCTTTGCCGGAGAAAACCAAAATCAAGATACGGGTAGTAAAGTTATTCACGCGGCACCCAATACTAGTTCACGAATCATCTCTAAAAGTATTAGTAAAGATGGGGGTATTACTAGTTATCGTGGGCTTGTTGTTGTTAACAAAAAGGCTACCGGAAGTAAGGTACGAGTTCAGTGCGATGCGCTTTTAATCGACGAAAAATCTAAGTCTAATACTTACCCCTCAATGAAAATTGAGAATAATGACGTAGAAATAGCGCATGAAGCAACGGTAGGAAAGATCGGAGAGGAACAGATATTTTATCTAATGTCTCGGGGGCTATCGCAAGAGCAAGCCATACAAATGGTAGTTTCTGGGTTTATTGAACCCATTGTAAAAGCCTTACCTTTGGAATATGCAGTTGAACTCAATAAATTAATTGACTATGAAATGGAAGGGTCAGTCGGATGAACGATCATATTAAACAAATGTCTTCTCATTTAGGAGAAAGTAAGGACATGTTAGATAAACGTATGAATGCGCTAAAGCACTTTACCCAGACGAATAAATATGGAAAAGGAATTTTAGTGGACTTAGATCTAGACCTTTCTCATTTAAACTTATTAGAAGATAAAACACACTTTAATGTAGAAGGAGACGTTAACGTCATTAGTTTAACGGAAGAAACTATAAAAGAGTATTTTGACGAAAGTACATTTCTAAGTGGACTCTTTAACCAAGGGACGCTTATCACGGTTTCCAAAAGAAATACCGGCGAGATACATTTAACTCTTAAGCTCGATGGAACTCATGTTGATTATATAGTAATTTTAGTGGAAGAAAATGCTAAGGCAAAAATTATAGAAACGATAGAGGGTAAGGGGGTAAGGGGGCAAGTAGTTATTATAGTAATTAAAGAAAATGCAGAGATAGAGTACTCTACTAGTAATTATTTAGATAATGATACTCCTTCATTTACCCATAGGAAAGTTTACGTGGGAAAAAATTCCCTTTTTAAATTTACTGAAAGACTAGAGGGCGGAAAGTTTAATCAGTCTATAAATACGTTCTACTTAGAAGAGAAGAGTACCCTACAGAGTTCAACGTATACTAAGGGAAAGAAATCGCAACTATTTGATTTGTATACTCATGTGATCCACTTAGGAGAGAAGAGCGAAAGCAGCCTAATTAACAAAGCAACTTTAGACGAAGATGCTCGAGAGGTTTATCGTGGTTTAATTAAAATAAATGAAGGAATTAAACACTGTAAAGGAAATCAACGCAGCGATACCCTATTATTAAGTAAGGATGCACGGGCAGACAGTATTCCTAGTTTAGAGATTGAAAATGATCACGTTAGATGTAATCATGCGGTTACGATTAGTAAAGTAAGTGAAGATACTCTTTTTTATATGATGTCTCGCGGAATAACGGAAAGTGACGCTAAAAAAGAAATAATTAAAGGATTTTTACATGAAAACTAGTAAAGAAATACGAAAAGATTTTTCTGTCTTACGTGAGAAGAAACTATCTTATTTAGATAATGCGGCTACTAGCTTAATGCCCGATGTAGTTATCGAGGCTATTAGTGAATATTACCGAGATTATAAGGGAAACGTCTATCGGGGGGTGCATGAGTTAAGTGAACGAGCAACGAAGGCATATGAAGAAAGTAGAAAGAACGTAGCCCACTTTATTAATGCGGATCCAAAAGAAATTATTTTTACTAGTGGAACAACAGACTCCATAAATTTAGTCGCTAGAGGTTTACCTATAAAGAAGGGCGATGAAATTGTTGTCAGTGTTATGGAACACCATAGTAACCTACTGCCCTGGCAAGAACTTAGCCAAAAAAAAGGATTAATTATTCGGTATGTTCCTATCATAAACGGAACTCTTGATATGAATAAACTCAAGACACTTATTAATAAAAATACTCGGGTTGTAGCAGTCACACATGTTTCTAACGTTTTAGGAACTATTAATAATATTAAAGAAATTGCGAAGTTAGTTCATCGCTATCATGCTATTTTAGTGGTGGACGGAGCACAAAGTGTGGCCCATTTTTCTGTTGATGTAAAAAAGTTAGATTGTGACTTTTTTGTTTTTTCTGGTCATAAGATGATGGGTCCAACCGGCGTAGGAGTGTTATATGGAAAATACGCTTTACTAGAAACACTTAACCCTGTAACTAAGGGTGGGGGAATGGTTTCCCAGGTTAGTTTTAGCCATGCTACCTGGAACGAAATTCCTGCACGTTTTGAAGCAGGAACCCCGCCTATTGCAGAAGTGATTGGATTAGGACGAGCCGTTAGATATTTGGAAGAAATTGGGATGGATACTATTTATACCTATGAAAAAGAACTTACTACGTATGCCTTAACTCGCTTAAAGGAACTAAGGGATGTAGAGGTATATGGGCCACGTAAGGATAGAAGTAGTGTTATTTCTTTTAGTGTTAAGGGAATTCACGGTCACGATGTAGCGACTATTTTAAATCATAAGGGGGTGGCTATACGTGCAGGACACATGTGCGCTATGCCCTTAGTACGAGAAATATTAAAAGTAAACGATGTTTGTCGAGCTAGTTTAAGTATTTACAACACCCCCCATGATATTGATAAGATGATTGAAGGAATTAAGGGGGCACAAAAGATTTTCCAATGATACAAGAAAACTTATCTGAAGGATTGTACCGAGAAAACCTTTTAGACCATTATAAACACCCTAGAAATTATGGGGTACTGACTAGGTATACTAAAAAAAATAAAATCCATAATCCTCTTTGCGGAGATGAAGTAGAACTGTTTGTTATTATTACAGGAAATACCATAAGCGATGTACGATTTAGGGGACATGGCTGTGCCATTAGTATGGCTGCTGCATCTATGTTGACGGAAAAAATTAAACACCTTACTGTCCTAGAAGTTAGTAGTCTTACTACCAAGGATTTGTTTAAGATGCTTGGTGTTAGCGTAAGCGGAAGTCGTGTACGATGCGCTACTCTGGCGTTACTATGTTTAAAGGGGGGACTAGACAATGAATCACCTCAGAATAAATGATTTACACGTCATCGTTAATGACATTGAAATTTTAAAGGGCATTAATCTTGAAATAGAAAAAGGAAAGGTCCACGTTTTAATGGGGCCTAATGGGGCTGGCAAGAGCTCGTTATCTGAAGTTTTAATGGGAAACCCTAAGTATGTGATTACTCAAGGAAGCATTGTTCTTGACGGGGAAAATATCACTTATCTAAATGCTACCGAACGTGCAAGAAAAGGATTATTTTTATCGTTTCAGTATCCCGAAGAGATTAGTGGGGTTACGTTATCTAATTTTTTACGAACTGCCTATAACTCGATTAAATTTCCTAATTTAGATGTCCTTAGCTTTAATCGACTTTTAAAAGAGAAGATGAATGTGTTAAAAATAGATCCCGCCTTCGCACAGAGATCGGTTAATGAAGGATATTCGGGAGGAGAGAAAAAAAGAAATGAAATATTACAACTCTTAGTTTTACACCCCAAATATGCCATTTTAGATGAGTGTGATTCTGGATTAGATGTGAATGCTTTAAAAATTGTTGGCGAAGAACTTAACCTTGTAAGGAAAGACATGGGAATCTTATTGGTTACTCACTATACTCAGTTTCTTAAATCTATAATTCCGGACCAGATAAGTATCATAAGAGAAGGAAAAATTATAGAAACGGGTGGACGAGAGTTAGCGTTACAAATCGAAGAAAAAGGTTTTAAAGAGGAGGTTACTCACCTTAACGTGATGGGTGAAGAATAATTATGAAAACTGAACAGGTATATCGGTGTGGGGTATGTGGGTATATTCATCGGGGAGAAGCTCCTCCTGCAACTTGTCCTAAATGTGGAGCTAGCTATAAAGAATTTGAGGAGGTTGAATAAAATGAAAATCACTCGAGATATGACGATTGGGGAAGTAGTTCAACAGTATCCTAGTGTAATCCCTATTTTATTAGAAGCGGGCGTGCATTGTATTGGTTGTCATGTTTCTGCGTGGGAGAGTTTGGAAGATGGATTTAGAGGGCATGGGATGCAAGAAGAAAGAATTGATCATATTCTTAGTCAACTTAATGAAGCAGTAGAGGATGAGGTGTACGGAGAAGACATCAAAATGACCGAATTGGCCGCAGAAAAACTTAAAGAAATTCTTCAACAACAAAAAAAAGAAGGATGCGGGCTAAGAATAGAGGTAGTTCCTGGTGGATGCAGTGGTATGCAGTATTCTTTTTCTCTTACCAAAGAGCCTAGTAAGGGAGATGAAGTACTCGATTTAAATGAAGTTAAGGTGTTTATGAATAAAGAGAGCTTTGAACTGTTAAAAGGAAGTAAGATTGATTATGTAGAAAGCCTTCAAGATGCGGGGTTTAGGATCCATAATCCTAATGCTAAATCCAATTGCGGATGTGGGAAGAGTTTTGGATGAATGATTATATAATAAATGGATATCCCCCCTTGTATGGATCCAAAAAAAGAAGAACTCTTTGTCCTACAGATGGACATTGCGTAATCTGCACTCGAAAATGCGGAATTCCTTGCGAATAAAATGACACAATTTAAAGTTACTTTGGAAAGAGAAGGATGTATTGGTGCAGCGGCTTGTGTGGCGGCTTTTGAAAAACTTTGGGATATCGATGAAGAAGGGAAGGCTAAAATTATAATGGGTGGCGGAAAACGTTTAGAGAATGGGGATTGGGAAATTATTCTTGAGGAAAAAGATTTAGCACAAGCTTTGGAGTCTGCTCAGGTTTGTCCGGTTAATGTGATTCATATTGAGAACTTAGATACGAAAGAAAAGATAATTTAGGCTACGTTTCTGTGTCAATTTCCCTGTTTTTGATATCTTTTATCTGGTATAACTGCTAAAACCGTATTTCTCATATCCTCAAACTCTCTTAGCTCATTAATAAAAAGATACGTATAGATTTTAGTTTCCTCGATATAATCTTATTTTTTAAATGGGCAGCTATTTATAAACTTCTCCCTGTCTATTCGGGTTAATCCCGCTTCCGATACTCGTAACTCTTGATACCATACAGAACTTTGTGTTTCTTCTTCTTTTACTAATACCCGTTGAATATCAAAATAGTTTTCTATGTGTTCTATACTGGTTGGTTTTCTTGCTGAAGAAAATCCCTGTTCGCACATAGGATCAATATTAATTAAGTATCGATCTGCTGTCTGGTTATATATAGTTTGACGCCAGAACAGTCCAGTCTCTTGGTTTATTGATTCATGAATAAGATCAAAGTAAGGAAGTGCTTCTTCTTGCGTCAAAGGAGTAAATATTTTTTTGGCATTAACTTCACTTAGGGGACATAAGTACTCTTGCGTTTCAAAAAGAGATATTCCTACTAGATTAGGACCCACTTTGCCACAGTTTAGCCAATATATCCCGTCTATAGTCACATTTTTAGTGGTTATATTTTGGTAGATAGGGATTAACTCGGGAGTTGATTTTCCTGACAACACTAATGAACATAAAGACTCTTGATCTTTTTTAGGAAAACACTTCTCGTAATCTGGGGGAGAAACCTGGGTACACCCTACTAAAAAGAGTAAGATTACTGCGATCCATAGTTTTTTCATAAAAATTGGATCTTTTTTTGTTTTAAATAGATTATGGAATTATATAGTCTAGCACCGTTTTATTTATATTGTATATTTAGATAGTAGGGGCATGGATGGAGTTAGCAAGGGAAGAAGGACCGAATCTCCTAGTTCTATTAATATTTTTAAGCAATGTAAACGTAAATATTATTATCAATATATCGAGAAACTGCCTACTTCAACCAATATCCATTTAGTTCGGGGAAAAATTGTCCATTCTGTGTTAGAGGATTTTTTTTCTTTTGATGCTAAAAAATTTGATGAGTTTGGATATGGGCAAGAAATTAAGTCTTTATTATTTAACTTGCTTGATAATTATTGGCAAAACTCTAAGAAAGAACTAGATCTTCTTGGTTTAGAAAAACCACAATTAAACTACTATTACGAAGAGAGTAAGACTATGCTAAGCCTATGGGCTGAACGATTTATTAAAAAACTGGAGCTGGAATCTATTGGCTTAGGAGTAGTTACTGCCTTTGAACGATTACGGCCTCGAACTGAAGTAGAATATAATTCCGAAAATTATGGGGTTAAAGGATATGTTGATGCCGTTCATGAACACGATGAGATTATTTTAATGGATTATAAAACTAGTAATAAAGATTATGTACAAGATGAATACCGGTTGCAACTTGGCATTTACGCACTACTTTACCAACAAGAACATGGTATTGCTCCGGATAAAGTGGGTATTGACTTCTTACGATTTGGAGAGATTGTTATCAATGTAGATGAAAACCTATTGAATTTAGCAAAAAAAGAGATTGAAACTATTCATCGTCATAGTAAAAGTGATCGTATTGACGATTATCCTAAAACTCCGAGTAAGCTATGTAACTGGTGTGATTTCTACTCTGTATGTTTTAGTAACGAAGTTTGTCCTTACTAAACGGAGTATTGTTTTAATATTCTTCCTATAGTAGATAATGATACACTCATCCCTGATTCTTCTTGAAAGTACTCTTTTATTTTTCTATAACTTAATCCCTTTTGTCTCGCGTTGATAATTAAATTTACATCACCGGACACAACCGCTAACTTATGATTATAGTGACCACTTAATTTAATCCCCTGATTTCTCGCTAACGAAAGTGTAGTAAGAATCGTCGATTCACTTTTGTGATAGTCTCTTGCTAAGTTGGCTACTGACATACCACGAGTATATAATTCCGCCATTTTGATATAGTCTTCATTTTGTGTAGAAGAATAATCTATGGCCCCATCTAGTAACGACACTAAATCCATAGAAGGATCTTCTATGACTTGATCGGTATTAAAGTTAGAATGCACTACCTCCAGACGAGCGTTTTTACCCGAAGCTAACACATAGAAAGTATTATTGCCCTGCTCTCTTACTAAGCGATATTCTAAGTTTGCCCCTTCTTCTAAAGCGGACACTTCTTGTGGGAGAAGAGAAATCTCACCTTCTCGATTAGGAGGGAGATAAACACTTCGTTTACTTGGAAGGGTCACCCTTAGCCATTCGTCATTAGTAGGTTCTATATTTATGTCAATAGTAAGATAGGCGGTTTTTCCTTCTAAGCGGGTCGGAATATACCATGTTCCTTTTCTTACTTCTCCTTGTCCTATCCGAATACTATACCATTCTTTATTTTTTTCTTGATTCCATACCCATTTAGGTTTATTTTCTTTAGGTGGAGTAGGTTCAGTTGGTAAGTCTACTTGTATAGGTGATTTTTTAGTGGTTGCCCAGGGATCTGGTACGGTTTTAATGTTTGTTGGTTCATAACTAGAACTACCTAATGTACTACTTAAAGAGTAACTCCCCAGGGTTATTACTGCTATAGTGGCAGCTACTATTTTAGCAAACCATCTTCCCTCATGCGCATAGCCTCTTTCTGGGGGGTGTTTAGTACTCTGTCTAAAGTCACTTTCTGGAAGTACTCTAACCGCTCGGGGGACTAAGGGGATAGAAGGGAGCATCTCTTCTAGAGAGTCCACCATAAAATCATCTTCTATCGTTACTCTAGTTTCTTGGAAGGCTAAGGGGGTAGAAGGGAACATCTCTTCTAGGCGAGGAGACTTTCCTAAATTATACGCGTGGGTTCTTTCTCTAAATTCAGTATAAAGAGATTCTCTTACTTGTTCTAAACGGTTTAACTCTCTTTGAGCACCTAACCATCCTAATTGCGACTTCATCGGTGCCTTGGGTAGTCCCATTTCATGCGCTAAATGCGCTATAGTTTCTTTTCGTCGAAGATCTTCCTCTAACTGTTTTTTACGTTCCTCTAAGTTATGCAAACGAGATCCAACCTCTCTTAGATAGTCTACCTGCTCTTTTATTTCCCCGAGTGTATGATATTGTGTAGTACGTTTCATGTTTATTTCATAAGCGATAAGTTGCAACTCTTAATTTTTTTATAAATCTTTCTCTTTTACAGAGTATACTCCTGATGATTTAAAATATTTGGCTTATACCTCATGACGATAAGATTAATTTCTAAAAAAATAATTATAGACCGTAACGGTTATAGAAAAAAATGCCCTTATATTTTAGAAAAATGCTGTTTTTTGCTGGTTTTATAAAAAGATTAATATACTAGGACTTCTATAAAATACTAGGAATTATAAAAAGAGGTGATCCGATGCCTAAAGCAAAAAAGAAGAAGAAGTAAGATTACACACGTTTGTGTCTTATAACTCTCGTGTGAAGAACCGTTTTTTTCTTTTTTTATATCTTATACTTTTCTTTGAAGGACTTTTCGTCTCCATATTTTAGAAAATCTTTATGATGTTCTGGTGGAATAAAGTTAGGATCTTTTTGATGTTTGATACTACACCAATACTTTTCTGTCTCTGCAGCTATAACCGAAGCATAATGAAAAAAACCATTCGCATATCCGCAATAAGCACAGTTAATTTTTTCGATGAAACTGAGATATTTTAGTTTATGGCGGTCTATTTTTATGTATTTAGACCGTTCTACCAAGGGAATTTTGTATAAACGAAAACAGATTTGATGGTAGAGCTCCACGGCCATGTCTAAGAGAATTAGAGGAAAAATTACTGCATAAACAAAAGGGGCTGAGAGTAAATGCCTAAGGGTCCTTTCTGGGTGTCTTTTATATTCCATTGCTTTTATGTAAGAAATAAAGGATTTATAAGGTTTTTCTCGAGAAGGCTTGGAGTTAAAAACTATTTCCATAACCCTTATATATTAGTAATATTTCCTATATAGTAATTATTATTAAAATGAATACTTTACAAAAAACGGCGATCGTGAACTATTTGAAAGGGAGCTCGGAGCACCCTGATGCAGAGGGGGTATACTCCCACCTTAAAAAAACAATGCTCCATTTAAGTTTGGGCACGGTTTATCGAAATTTAGATATTTTAGAAAAAGAGAGAAAAATAAAGAGTGTGGTTATAAAAGATAAACGAAGATATGAAGGAAGAGACTTAGACCATAATCATTTTATCTGCAATCAATGCGGGGATTTATATGATGTAGTTATGAAAAAGCTTACGGTGAAGGTTGGAAAAATAGAAACCGTAACTCTTTCTGGCACGTGTAATCGTTGTGAGGAGGAAAAATATGGAAGTTAAAAATTTTGACTATTTGTTAGGAAAATTGAAAGGGATTAGTGAAAAACAACTAAAGGCCCACTTTGGGCTATATCAAGGCTATGTTAAAAAACTAAATGAAATTAGAGAGAAATTAAAGACACAAGATAAGACTGCTGCTAACTATTCTTTTGGAGAGTTTTCTGAATTAAAACGACGGGAAGCCGTTGCCTTTAATGGGGCCTATCTTCATGAGTTGTATTTTGAAAACTTAGGCAGTAAGGGTAAACCCAGCACGATATTTAAAGAGATGACCGACGCCGCTTTTGGAGAGTGGAGTAATTTTGAAGTAGATATTAAAGGAAGTGCTCTTTCTACGCCAGGATGGGTGTTAGTTACGTTAGACAAAACCGATAATAAAATACATACTTATATTCTATTTGAACACCATATTGGGCTACCGGTCCATCAAGAGATTATTTTAGCTTTGGACTGTTGGGAGCATGCGTTTATGATCGACTATGGTACAGATAAAGCAAGTTACCTAATTGCTTTTATGGAGAATATTAATTGGGACATTGTTAATGAACGATTAGAAAAAGTTTTAGGAGGAAAAAATGGCAGTTAAAGTTGGAGAAAAAATTCCAGACCTTACCTTGGAAGTTTATCAAGGAGAAGTGAAAAAAATTCAGTTAAGTGATTATAGGGGAAAATGGGTGGTTTTATTTTTCTACCCACTAGACTTTACGTTTATTTGTCCGACAGAGATAGAAGGTTTTGCTAAACGAGAAAGTGACTTTTCTAATTCTAATGCAGTTATTTTGGGTGCTAGCACAGACTCGGTGCATTCCCACAAAGCATGGTTTACGAGAGACCTTCCTCAAGTGAAATTTCCTATTATCGCTGATACGTCTCATCGCTTAAGTCGGACGTTTGGAGTATTGATTGATGAGGAAGGAATTGCTTTACGAGGAACCTTTATCATTGATCCTGACGGAGTACTACGATATCAAGTCATAAGTGATTTGAATGTTGGAAGAAGCGTTGAAGAAACGTTAAGAGTATTAAAGGCATTACAAACTGGGGGTTTATGCCCGGTGGATTGGAAACCTGGAGAAAAGACGTTAACTCCAAAATAACTTGGGGAAGAACCATTTTAGAGGGAGATATTGCTCCCAAATTTTATTTAAATGGAACAAACTGATAGGAGTATTGATCGAAGTACGTTGATTATATGAGGTCAATTACCGACTAATTAATTAGTTGGCTTGTAGCTACCATCGGTGCTACGATTGGTTGATTGACTTGCAACCTGTTAAACTCAGATATACCGAGCTTAACGATGTTTCTGGAAGCATTTAAATCTGCATG